>ERZ791760.393-NODE-393-length-20064-cov-88.974611_pt1 | contig 20064 bp, 8 predicted proteins | sample MGYA00509950_ERZ791760 | MGnify/ENA primary metagenome ERZ791760 (study PRJEB30046, sample SAMN00792002) | human gut metagenome | study: EMG produced TPA metagenomics assembly of the A metagenome-wide association study of gut microbiota in type 2... | reverse complement strand
CTTCTAAGTTGGAGAATCTTCTTCTGATAGGTTACAGTCCGAACAATGTAGCAAAGCCATATCAGGTGCTCACCATCGCGCTGAACATCGTGGTACTCATCATCGCGTGGTTCATCCTCTTCTTCCTCCGCGATTACTACATGGGCTTCATTGAAACCCTTTTCCCTGATATCGACGAGGGCACCATGCTCCCAGCCATCGCCCTGGGTCTGTTCCTGTTCCTGATAGTTTCTATCCTGAACATCGTAGCCATCCGACGCAAGGTAATCAGCATCTGGCAGCGAAAGGAGTAAGGCACCTAGTCCTCGCTCTAGCAGCAAGTAGTAAGGTTTGAATAAGGTGTAAGTTAAGAGCAAGGAAGTAAGTTAAGAGCTAGGTGTAAGGGAGCCTAGCCTCCGTTCCAGACGATTCCATCGCCTGTCATAAAAGCTCAGTCCCCCGCTTTTAGCCCCCAGAAAAACTATAAGCAAACCCCCGTTATAAATAACAAATTAAAGAAAATCTGCGTTATTTGCTTAACGCAGATTTTTTTTATGTTATAAAACACATTTTTTCATGCTGTTGTAACACTTATATCGAATTTTTTGTTTAATTTTGCACCCGTAATAGATATTTGGGGGCTATTCCCCCGTATTATTAATTAATTTTTAAAAAAAGGTATGCTGAAAAGATTGCATTTACTTCTGGCTTTGTTCATCCTGACGGTGAACGCTGCCATGGCACAGATTACTACCTCTGGAATCAGCGGTAAGATTACTTCTGATGGCGAAAATGTCATCGGAGCTACTGTTACTGCTACTCACCAACCTTCCGGTACCGTATATCGTGCCGTTACTAATATCGATGGACGATATACCATCCAGGGTATGCGACCAGGCGGTCCTTACAAGGTAGACATCTCCTATATCGGCTACAAGGACAAGGTGATCAAAAACCTCAACCTGAGCCTCGGTGAAACGGAGAATATCTCATGCTCGCTCCAGGAGGATGCCCACCAGCTTCAGGAAGTGGTGGTTTCCGGCAAGGCGGGTCTTGCTGCTTCCCGTACAGGTGCTGCTACCAGTATGACGGCAGAGCAGATCAACAATATGCCTAGCATCACCCACGGTATCGCTGACGTGGCTCGATTGAACCCACAGCTCACCGTTACCAATTCCGGTAATATGTCGTTCGCTGGTGTCAACAACCGATACAACAACTTCATGATTGACGGTGCGGCAAACAATGACGTCTTCGGTCTGGCATCCAGCGGTAACAACGGCGGTCAGGCAGGTGCTCAGCCGGTATCTATGGAGACCATCGAGCAGATTCAGGTTTCCGTGGCTCCTTTCGATGTGCGCCAGAGCGGATTCACCGGAGGTGCCATCAACGCCATCACCAAGAGCGGTACCAATCAGTTCCACGGTTCGGCTTACTACTATGGCTACAACCAGGACCTCATCGGTACCAAGTATCCTTACCTCGATGGCACGGGTTATGCGCCAAAGTATCAGAAGCAGACTCAGTATAACATGGGTGTCACCCTCGGAGGACCAATCATCAAGAACAAGCTCTTCTTCTTCGCCAACTATGAGCGCACCAACAAGGAATATCCTAATCTCTATGGTGTAGATTCCGGCAATTCCAAGGTAAATACCGAGCAGGCAAAGGATATTCTGACCATGCTCCAGAATATAGCTGAGAAGCAGGGAGTCAACTTCAACGATTACTACAGTAACCAGGACATCTACACCAGGAGCGATAAGGCTGGATTGAAACTCGACTGGAACATCAACGAGTTCAATAAGTTTGCCATCCGCTGGAGTCTCGTCAAGGCTGAGCAGTTGAGTGGCGGCGGCAGTGCCAGCAGCTTGAACTCCTACGGCTACAGCTATCCGTTCAAGAGCAATACCAACTCGTTCATCGCTGAGCTTCAGAGCCGATTCTCTCCAAGTGTGAGCAATGAGGCACGTGTCAGCTTCGTAAGAGTACGCGATAGCCGTGACATCAAGGCGCATCTCCCGATGATTTCCATCACGGGCGTGGGTAGCGGTACGGTAAACATCGGTACAGAGCGTAACTCTCAGGCCAACTATCTGAACCAGGATATCTGGACCGTTGAGGACAACCTGACATGGCTCCGTGGTAACCATACCTTCATCTTTGGTACCCACAACGAGTTCTACCATTTCAAGAATATGTACATCTCGGACAAGTTTGGTTCCTATACCTTCAAGGGATTCGATAACTTCAAGGCTTATTACGATGACTATATGGCAGATAAGCTGGATCCTACCAAGGCTTACATGAACCAGTACCGTTACGGTCAGGCTAACACAGATGTTACCGGCGACCCTAACTGGGCTTCAGAGTTCTCATCTGGTCAGTTCGGTTTCTATGCACAGGACAAGTGGAATGCAAGCAACAACTTCACCTTGACCTACGGTCTGCGTCTGGATATTCCAGTATTCTTCGATACTCCTATGGAGAATCCGGAGTTCAATGCCTTGTCAGAGAAGATGGGGTGGGGATTGAAGACCAACGATAAGCTCAGCTTCTCGCCAATGCTTTCGCCTCGTGTAGGTTTCCGTTGGGACATCAACAACGACCGTAAGTTCATCCTCCGTGGTGGTGCAGGTGTCTTCACCGGCCGCATCCCATTCGTTTGGGTAAGCAATAACTTCTCGGGCACAGGTTTGCAGCTTTCTTCATACGACAGCAGCAGCTCTTCTACCAAGGGATTGGAACTTATCCTCGACCCTAACAAGCAGAATGCCAATGCCGACAAGATGAAGGCAAGTGCCGGTAATCAGGATGTGGCTGTCTGCGACAAGAACTTCAAGTTTGCCCAGAACCTCCGTCTCAACCTTGGTTTCGACTTTGAGGCTTTGGGTATCGACTGGACTGCTGAGGCCATCTACTCCAAGACATTGAATGATATTCTCTATAAGAACCTCGCACAGGAGCAGACTGGTCAGACCTTCTCTCAGAAGTATGGATATGAGTGGGACAACCGTCCGCTCTATCAGAGTGTAGTGAAGGGTACTCCTATTGCAGGTGTTTATACCCTCGGAAATACATCCAAGGGTTATACCGTAAACCTCTCGCTCAAGGCTGAGAAGCATTTCAATTTCGGTCTCGACTTGATGGCAAGCTATACCTGGACCCGTTCACGCAGTGCTGCCAATGGTGGTTCTTCTGTAGCAAAGAGTAACTGGACCTATCAATATACTCATCGTGACTGCAACGATTTGGAGGTGGGTAACTCTGCCTACAACGTGCCTCACCGCATCCAGGCTTCTGCCTACTACCACATCGACTACGGTCATCAGAAGCAGTGGAAGACAACCCTGGGTGTCATCTACCAGGCTAAGAGCGGTTCACCTTACACCTATTATTATTATGGTGACGTGAACGAGGATGGTTCCAGGGGTAATGACCTGTTCTACATCCCAACCGATGCACAGATTGACAAGATGCGTTTCGAGGAGACCAAGTATAACAACAATACCTTCACCAAGCGCATGTATGGTGATAACCATGGCGATAAGCTCACCGAGGAGATGCAGCGTGAGATGCTGAAGAAGTGGATTGCAGACGATTCTTATCTGAGCAAGCACCGTGGCGAGTACTACGAGCGTTATGCTGATAACCTGCCATTCGAGCATCACTTCGATGTTCACTTCGGTCAGAAGTACAGCTTCAAGGTGGCTGGTCAGATCAATTCCATCGAGCTGACCTTCGATATCCTCAATGTGGGCAACCTCCTGAACAAGGATTGGGGCCATACCTATGGTGATGGCTTCGGTACTTATTATTCACCTGTCAACTATCAGGGCGGCGGTGTTTATCAGTTCACCGGTGCTTATGCATATAAGAGTTATAGCGATTACTACAGTCGCTGGCGTGGTCAGGTAGGTTTGAAGTACACCTTCTAACTCCTGCCATTTATTCAACTTTTAAGAGTCCCTAGTGTCGCCAAATGCGATACTAGGGCTTTTCGTTAATATAAGTAGCTTTACGCCCTAAAAGAACAATAAATATTAAAATTATCGCCTTCTAAGGGTGTAAAATGTTGCCAAATTGTGGATTTTTTAGTATAAAATGTTGTCCTTCACATAAATTAACAAAATTACCCCCCCCTATTCTCGCAATTTCTTTATATATTTGCAGCAGCTAATTGATAAAGTTCAAGAAAAAGCAAATGATAAAGTAAGAACTTCAAAGCAAATGATGAATTGTAAGTAAAAGTATACCCAGATGAACTGGAGTTACAACCACTTGTATACTCAAAATAGAACTAGATATACTAAAGAAATATATAAACCGAAATTACATATTAAACCCATTATTAATTATGTGCAAAACGATGGTGATGAAAATGTCTTTAGCTACCATGCTACTGATGTTGATCTCGATGAACGGCTTTTCGCAGAACATTGGGGTAAAGAGCAATTTGCTGTATTGGGCTACAACAACACCCAATATCGGACTTGAGACTGCTGTGGGGAAGAAGCATACCGCACAGGTATTTGTTGGCTTCAATCCTTGGAAACAGTCTGGAGGTGATCAGTCTAGTCTCCGCCACTGGCTTGTGATGCCGGAATACCGCTATTGGTTCTGCCAGAACTTCAATGGCTGGTTTCTCGGTGCTCATGCTATGGGTGGACAGTTTAATGCCGGAGGCGTCAAGCTACCTTTCGGTATGTTTAAGGACTTGCGCGACCATCGCTATGAGGGATGGTACGTTGGTGGTGGTGTCACCGCTGGTTATCAGTGGCCACTTTCCAAGCACTGGAATCTGGAAACATCCATTGGCATTGGCTACGACTACATCCAGTACGACAAGTTTAAGTGTGGAAATTGTGGGGAGAAGATAAAATCCTCTCACGATAACTATGTGGGCCCTACCAAGGCAGCCCTCTCCCTCATTTATATGTTATAACCCCTTTTAACATTAATGATCATGAAACTTTCAAGAAATACCACCTATTTATTATATGCAGCCTTATTGATGGCTCCAGCAACAGTCATGGCGCAGAACTGCCATGAAGTAAAGTTGGCTGCCAACAAGATTCAGGTTAGCAATGTGCAGGTGGCGCAGCAGAATAACGCTTTGACGGTATCGATGGATCTCAACCTCGATTCGCTTAACCTTCCTACCAATACCCAGCTGGTATATACTCCTATCTTCAAGAGTCAGAAGTTGGAATATAAGTTGCCTGAGATTGTCATCAACGGAAAACGCCAGCAGATTATGTATGAACGTGGGGTAGGGAACAAGCATCTGAACCTTTCGGCAAAGGCGATGGTGGTTCGCCGTAACAACAAGCAGGCACAGACCCTTAAGTATACCGCTTCCATTCCTGTGGCGGGAGTCATGAAGAACTACGATCTCAATATGCATGAAGATCTTTGTGGATGTGGCAACCTGGAGGAGGGAAATGATTTCCATCTCTGCCATCGCCGTCAGCCGCTGGCTGTCTTCGTACGTCCTGCAGTAGAGGCAATCAAGGTTCGTCATCTCGATAAGCGTGCTTATATCGACTTCCCTGTCAACAGGATAGAGCTTCATGCCGACTACCGTCGCAATCCGGCTCAGTTGGACAGCATTGTAAGAACCATCAATGCCCTGAAAGATGATAAGAACCTGGAGGTGAGCAGCATCAACATTCATGGTTATGCTTCTCCTGAGAGTCCTTACAGCCATAATGACTATCTGGCAAAGAACCGTGCCAAGACCCTTACCGATTATGTTCGCCGTATGGTAGCCCTGCCAACCCAGCTCTTCACCGTTTCTTCTACGGCAGAGGATTGGGATGGTCTCCGCAACTATCTCAAGGAGAGTAACCTGGAGCATAAGTCAGAGATTCTGGCAATTGCCAATGATGAGAAGATGGATCCGGATGCCCGTGAGCAGAAAATCAAGAAGCTGTATCCGTCAGAGTATCGCTTCATGCTTGATACCTGGTATCCTGCCCTCCGCCATTCCGACTACCGCATCACATATAAGGTGAAGCCATTCGATGTAGCTGAGGCAAAGGAGATTATCAAGACCAAGCCACAGCAGCTCAGTCAGGAGGAGATGTTCCTGGTGGCTCAGACCTATGAGCCTGGTAGCAAGGAGTTTAACGACGTGATGGAGATAGCCGTCCGCATGTTCCCAGTGAACGAAACTGCCAATCTCAATGCTGCCAATACCCGTTTGAATGCCGGTGATGCCGATGGTGCCAAGGCTTATCTTGCCAAGGCTGGCAACAGTCCTGCGGCTCAGAATGCCCGTGGAGTATACGAGGCATTGAAGGGCAATGACCAGCAAGCTCGCCATTACTTCGGTTTGGCTGCCAAGGCTGGTGTCAAGGCTGCTCAGGAAAATCTCGAAAATCTATAAAAGGTAATAAATAGGAATAAAAATATTAATCAAATTAAACATATCAATTATGAAAAAATCGTTATTGTTTTCTGCAGTATTGGCAGGTCTGATGCTCGGTTCTTGTTCAAGCAGTGATGATATCGCTGGTACATCAGAAAAATTTAGTGCTGATGGTAAGGGATATGTAAATGTAACATTGAATTTGCCTACTCAGCCTCAGTCAACTTCTCGTGCAATTAATGATGAATTTGATCATGGTGTACCTGATGAGTACAAAGTTAACGATGCTACTCTTATTCTTTTTGCGGGTGCAGACGAAGCAACAGCAACTTTCAAGGCTGCTTATAAGTTGGATGGCTTAAAGAAAGAGGCTCAAACAGAGCAAATTTCAACTAAACTAACAAAGGTTCAGCAGATTAATGCGATTGCTGCTGGATCTAGTGACAAAATATATGCTTTTGTTGTATTAAATCATAATAATGCATTAAAAGTAACTGCAGCAAATGGATTGCAGGTTGGTACTAGTACTGCGGACTTTGCAGGTACTTTTGCGGCTTTATCAAAAGAGGTAATGAATTCAACTTTGACGAAAGGTAATTTGATGATGTCTAATGCTGTTATCGTGAGTATGCCTGGGTCTGCAGATTTTAGTAGTGTGAAAGCTACAACTTTGACCGATGTTACAGCTTCTATTGCTTCTTCTGAATCAGAGGCAACTACTAAACCAGCTGCAAATATCTATGTAGAACGTTTGGCAGCTAAGGTTACAGTGACTCAAGATCCTACTTCAACTTCTACAGCTACAGTAGGTGTTGATGGTGCAACTGCTGTAACTTTCGATTACGACTTAGCAGGTTGGAGATTGGCTAATATTAATACAAGCTCTTATTTATCTCGTCAGTATAATAATACTTGGAATGGTTATAGCGCTTCTGATTTTGTTGGTTCTCCAAGTAGTGAGTATTTAGCCAATAAATTCCGTTTTGCAGGTATCAAAGATATAGAGTCTGGTAATGGTTACAGAACTTATTGGGGTGAAGATGCTAACTATAATACTCCTGCTTCTTTTTCTGATGGAACTGCTGAACCAACATTGGCAAAAGGAGAAAGCACTTATTGTTATGAGAATACATTTAATGTAGCTCATCAGAATGTAAAGGAGACAACCTGTGCTATCGTAAAAATGAAGATTACACCTAGTGGCTATAGTAAGGGTACATTCTTTACAATTGATGATAATAAGGACGTTGTTTATTCTGTAGATGCAGTAAAGACTGCAATTGGTAACAAGTTCTTGAATGATTATGAAACGAAGATAAAAACCTCTACAGATTATTATGCAGGTACAACTGGAACAATCTCTGTGAAAAATGTTGAATTCGCTGACGTTGCAGGTTTGGTAGATATTACCAAGATGACTTTAACTGATGGTACAACAGATAAGGAAGTCACTGCAGCCGACTTAACAACATTCAAGCCAACTATTAAGGTTAATGAGTTCAAGGATGGTTATGCATACTATACCATTTTGATTAAGCACTTTGGTGATGAGTTGACTCCTTGGAATCCTTCAACCAAGACAACAGAATCTTATCCTGATCCAAATAGTGAGCAGAATTGGTTGGGTCGTTATGGCGTTCTCCGTAACAACTGGTATAAACTTGAGGTTACTGGCGTAGCAGCAATTGGTGCTTCAACACCTGGTGAACTTGATGTAAACAATGACAATACTCTTGATGATAACTTGAAGCGCTATATCTCTTGCAAGATCAATGCTCTCTCTTGGGCTGTTCGTAAGCAGGGTACAATCCTTCAGTAAAAATAATCATGCCCCCACTCACCTTTTCTAGGTGGGGGCATATATAATAAACAAACAACTACATCAGAAATATTCTGATAAACAGCTTGTTGTTCAACAAGGCATCGCATCACCAGATGCAAAGAGATGGTGATACTCGGATTCACTCCGACACTTCATGTGATAATTATAAGATTCAATATATATAAAACGAAGAAATATATGAAAGCGCAGATTTTTAGCTTGGTGAAAAGGGGAGTGCTGGCGGTTGCTACACTCTTGACGGTTACCTCCTGTGATATGTGGCATACCGACACCGACGATTGTCCTACAGGGATTTATGTCAAGTTTAAGTATGATTATAACTTGCAGCGTGCTGACATGTTCAATGATCATGTGGGTGCGGTAACCCTTTATGTCTATGATGAAAATGGAAATTTTGTGAAGAAATTCGAAGAGGCAAACTCTTTATCTGCGCTGCCTTTGAAAAATGTAGACTATAAAATGCATATTACCGATCTTCAACCAGGCAAGTATCAGTTCATAGCTTTGGCTGGACAGAATGCTTATGCCGATCAGTTGAATACCCAGCGTGCAAAGTTCGTTCGTACAGAACCTGCTGTGGGCGATAAGATGGATAAATTGGAGGTAAACCTTGATAAGGTTCAGCGCAATGGTTATTATATCATAGATAACCACAACTTGCCACTCGATACCCTGTGGCATGGTAAGACAGATGCGCTGGTAGAGTATTCCGCTACCCGTCCTAACTATACCACCGTTTCGCTGGTACGTGATACCAAGAAGATTAATGTTACCTTGCGTGAACTCAATGATCCAACCACAATGGATGTAAACGACTATAGTTTTATCATTCAAGACCATAACTCCCGCATCCTCTGTGACAATTCACTCGATGAGACTAATCAAGTTATCTATACTCCACATGCTGTTTGGAATACAGAAGACCGTGAAGGTTCTACCGCTGGTGATGTTAATGGTAATGAATTGGAAGGAGTGGGCAAGATAGCTCATGCCGACTTTATGACCTCCCGTCTGATTTATCACGATAAGGCGAAGGACGATGGAAAATTGATCATCGCCAACAAGGAAACAGGCAAGACCGTGGTAGATGTAGATTTACCTGACTTGTTGAGCCGAGTTCGCACCAGTGAGGAATATATGTATACTCCACAAGAGTTCTTGGATAGAGCTTATGACTATAAGTTACAGTTCTTCCTTCAAGATGGTAAGTTGAAATACGCTTACATTACTATCAGCGTGAATGCGCTTAGCTGGAGTCAGAGAATACAGTTTGAAGTACTTAACAACTAAGAGGATTATGAAGAAGTTGAAATCAATATATCTGCTTCTGTTTTCAGTTCTTGTCATCGGTGCTTTCGCATCCTGCGCTGGCAGCACCGATGATGATGACGGAAAGCCCGATGCCTTCAAAGGAGAGGCTTACTTTACTGTGCAGGTAGCTGTGGCTGGTGATACCAAAGCCACGTCTCGCGCAGCAGGTCCTCAAGGAGGGGAAGACGGTGAAGGTAGAGAAACGGCTTTTGAAAACGAATATAAGGTGAACAATGTCTGTGTATTTCTTTACTCTAGCACTACAGGCATAAGCGATGGCGATGCAAAGATAGAGCAGGCTTTCTACTTTAAGAAACCAACAGAGAAGCCAGGCAATACAAAATATGATAAGGTATATACATTCGAGAAAAAGCAATGTTTGCCAATCGTTGTTTCCAAGGCATATCATGTTTTGGTGGTAGCGAATGCCGGTGACGTCACTCTAACCTACTTGAACAAGAAACTGAGTGAACTTAGAGATGCTCATCTTCCGGCTTTTGATTCTACTTCGAAATACTTTATCATGACTTCAGAGAAGGATGCTACTACCGAGTTGACTTCTGCTGGTGGTAATGCTACTGGTGATGGAACCGAGGCTAATCCGCTTACAGTAAATGTTGATATTGAGCGTCTTGCTGCTCGTATTGATATAGATCCAGGTGATGGTAAGTATGTTGATTCTCCAACAAATCCTGGTACCGGAACTTATGCTTTTGATGTGAAGGATGTTTCAAACAATTTAGTGGGTGGCTTTGTTTTGGAGTCTATTCTCCCTTACAACAAGCTTACTTCCGGTGAGTTTTGCATTAAGCGTGTGCGTGATAAAACGGGAGCAACTCTGAGCTATTTGGGTGATGAGACAACTGTTTCAGAAACCGACAAGAAAGCTACAAACTATGTGATAGATCCATGGACTTCCGGTAAGAATACTGGTTCTACGCCAAGTGGTCTTACATATAATGTTCGTAAGTTAAATGATGCAGGTTGGCCATCAGCTACAGGATACCTTCCTGTCAAGAAAGTTTTAGGAACAGCAAGCTCTTTCTTCGTTCTTGATTATGCGATGGAGAATACTACTTTTGATAATTCAGAAGAGTATGCTACAGGACTGGTGTTTAAAGGAAAGTATTATGAGCTTTCTGATTGGGACACAACCAATAAGCAGCCTAAGCCTGGTAAATCCGGTACAGATAAATACTATACCTATACCATTCGCCATAGTGATCCAACAGGTGCTGGTCCTAAAACCGCTCCTATGTATTATGGCATAGTCCGCAATAACATCTATCGCATCAAGATAGAAGGAGTAGTGGGTGAGAAGAAGGGTATGGTTCTCACGATTGCTGTCAAGAAGTGGGCAAAGTATACCCATGCAGAGACTTCCATGTAATAAGACGGATAATAATGAGTAATAGATATGAATAAGATAAAAACGATAATGGCGCTGTTGGTACTGACGATGCTTGCCACCTTTACGGCTTGCTCGCCAGACGACAGTTCTATGTCTGATAATTCTGGTGGAGGAAGCAAGGATGGCTTTACCATTCATCTCAAGATCTCTACTTCTGCGTCTGGCTCTATAGGTCAGGCTGCACATCATAGCCGTACTCTTACTCTTGAGTGGGAGTCTGGTTCCGATGTAGAAAATATGAAGAGCTGGCTTGTTGTTCTTACTCAAGGTGGTAAGGTGGTGCAGACTATAGAGAAAACTCATGTTGCTCAGCATGCTGTGGAAGACGAAGTTACGCTGGAGAATGTTGAACCAGGAACCTATCAGGTTTATTCTTTTGCCAATATTGATAAAACGCAGTTGGGTACGTTGACCAACGGCTCTGCTGTTGATTTTAAGAACATGAAATATAAGATGAATGGCAATGGATTTGATGCTACTATTTCTGGTATTCCTATGAGTAATGAGCAGACGCTTACTGTAAAACAAGATGGAACAACTGATAAGAATAAGCTTTGGGTAGTAAGAATGCTGGCAAAGGTTACACTTCAGTTTAGGAATCCAAGTTCTACTCCTTTAGAAATCAATGATATTACCATCAACGATATTACTAAGAACAGTAGCGAGATTGGAGAGGTTGATAACATCATGTTGCTGCCAAAGCATTCCGACACATCAACTGGTGCTGATAATGATCAGGTTACCTGTATTCCTAATCTGGTAGCGCAGGCTGCAACGCAGAATTATACTTATAATTTGTCTCCTGCGGTGACGATACCAGCAGGCACTACCTCTTATAAAGAGGTTTCATTCTATGTGAATGAAAGCGCAGCGGGCAATACTTCCAAGTATTTCATCATCAACCTGAATACTTCAGCAGGAGTCAAGCGTTACGCCCTGTTTCAGGATTGGACAACGATTGCTCGAAACGACCATCACATTCTACCAATCTCTTTAGATGATTACAAGTTGACATTTGATGTTCAGTCCTTCACAGCCATCGGTCTCTATCCATCTATAAGAGATAACGGAACCACTCTTTCCTACACCTGTTATTACCCGGAAGAGGAATTCCATATCCAGCCAAAGGTTGTAAAGGCAGATGACTCCGAGGTTTCCGGCACCATCGACTATAACAATGTAAAATGGGAGTTAATCCAAGAAGATGGTATGTCGGATGCCACTGCTGCCGAAACGAATGCCAAGAGCGTTTTTAAAGTTCTTCCATCATGGAATACCACCACTGGCTATTTCGAAGGTATCTTCAATGATGACAAAGCCGACAAGCAGAGTGCCCTCTATCAGGTCACTGTCCCTGTACCGGGTGAAACCGGCAAGTCTCTAACATACAAGATACTTTTCACCAAGGATTTGAGAAGCTTTGCTGCTCGTAAATATACGAGACAGAGTTACAATTTCAGAACAAAACAATAATACTAATATTAAAAAACATTGAAGCTTATGTTTAAGTCTAAGATTTTTAATAGTGTAATGAGATATATGTTGGTAGCAATGCTTGCATTGCTGCCAAATGCTATATGGGGATTAACGGAACAGAAAGCGGTAAGTATAGCTAGTGGAAGTTCTACTACATTTACAGGCTTGAATAACTATATTACAACAAATGATTATACTGCTTGGTTTGTCCTTGATGCTTCAGGAAATAATGTTGATATAACCGGATGGTCTATAAGTAATCCTTATCGTGACGGCTACGAGAATAAGAGTACTTATTGGGTATTTCCTAAACCTTATTATATTGGTGGTAATTCTTTCACAATAACTACTGCTGGTGAAGATATTTCTAATTATAAGATAGTTCTTTTAGTATCTTCTAGCGATGCATTTTTTAATGCACCTTCTGAAGCAACTGCAGAAAAGAAAATCACTTTTAAATTAGTATCAAAGAATGAACTTCCTACTTTTAAGACATACTCTGGTTCAAACAGTGCAGAGAAATTAGTAACTGTTGCTGATGCAGATTTGCAAGATGGTACCATTTCTATTACTGATTTAGGTGAAACACTTGCAGACTTTGGCATTTGGGATAAAAGTGCCGATTCTAATGGCTTAATGTTAAGCAAGTATCCATTCTATCTCCGTCTCTCTGTTGTTGATAAACATGGAAATCCCGTTACAGATCTTAGTGGTTTTACTTTAAAAAGAAATGGTTCTGAAATTTCTGAATTGCAGTTAGGTAATCATGAGTGGGGGCTAGCATGTTATAAAAATGCTAAAGGCGTATATTGTCTTCGTGATAAGAAAGAAAATTTTTCTGTTTCTTTCTCAGATCTCAACTTTACCATATCTTGTCCTAGTGATAAGAATATCAATGATTATAACGTTGTGGTATATGTTGGTAATGAACAGCCAAGTATCTTGGGCAATCTGATTATGGAAGAACCTACATTAGTAGGTAGGGTAAACTATACTATTTTAAGTCAATCCACATTTGATGCAATTAAGTTGACTCCTTCTACAGAGCCTACTGGTGCTGCTGTCCGTAATGTTTCTTCCATTGTTTTAGGTACTAATTTAAATGTAGATCTTACTTCTAAAGATAATTTGAAGTTTATCAAGGAGCAGCTAGTTTTATCTGAAACTCAGAATTTTGGCAAGTTATATGTTCGTTGGGCTATTAAAAAGAAGGATGGCTCAGCCATAACCGGTGTGTCTTCTAAAGGAGTCCTAAAGCAACAGGAAGGTATGTACTGGACCTGGTATTCTGATGATGCATCAAGTTCTTTTGCTAATGCATTGAATGCTAATTTCGTAGTTCCAGAAGGACTGGATATTAATAATGTTGACATTTCTTGCGTCATCTCTGATGAAACGCCAACCACTCAGTATGGTTTCGTCACAACAGAACCTGCTTTGAAGGCAAAGGTTAATGTGCAACTTTTGGATAAGTACAGCATGCCTTTCAATCATTATAAAGGCCATGCTAATACTGCATTAGACGAAAAGGGTAGGCAGCAGACTGCAGAATGGGAGTACTATGTCTATGTGAAAGATGCTAATGAGCAAGTAGAGTTAGTGCTGCCTTTCGATGATTATAAAGGTAGTAGTGACGCTCTTGAGCCACAGGGCTATTTCAGATGGTATGATTTTAACAAAGATAGAGCTAGCGCTAATTTACGTGCAAATACAGGTACTCTTCTGCATAACATAAAATCTGGAAGTGAGGACTATGGCTTGTTTGCTTATAATCTTTATCCTGCGCTTCCGACAAGCAGTAATATTGGTGTTACATATACTGCACCTGCAGGAGCTTCATCTGATGAATGGGCAGGTGAAGATATAGCCTGCGACGTGAGCCGTTATATTGATGGTTTGGATGCTACAAAAACTTATCTTGTACATGAGCCAACGCTCTCTATCAGATACATTTTCCATATCCGTTCTGCCAAGAAGTTAGCAGACGATATTATGAATACGGCTATTGGTAAAAATCCTCAAAGAGCAGGTTATAGAACTTATCAGGATAGAAAGTATTTGACGGTTGGTATGAAGGATAAAAGTTCTACTTTGACTCTTCGTTTGGATTTGTCAGACTCTAAAAAGTATTTTTTCCATCCATTGGTTAATGGTTTTACTCATCGGGTATATTATGCAGATGAAAAGGATAAACTCGTGGAATCCGACTTTGATAATACAAAAATATGTCAGGCAACTAAGATAGAGTGGTGGGCATACGATAAGACCAAGACTTATTGTCTTAATTTGGGTACTCGTGTTAATCGTTTCTTTGATTTGGCGATGCAAAATCTTGACGGAAACTGGACAGCCGTATCATCAAAGGGTGAAACAAAGAATTTTACCTTTCAATATGGAGATCTTGTATATATCGTTGCATATGCTATGGATGATGCTGATAATCGTTGTCCAATTGCCAACATTGATCTTCGATTCAGGAATAATCATCCGATGACTAAAGAAGAGATAGTTGAAGAAGGTTTGAATAATAGACTTATTGGTTATCTTGATGAGCATTATAAAATGGCTATCAAGCCTATTACATTTGATGACGTTAATGTAGAACAGACTGTGGCTGCTCCTACAAGTCCGGATGACAACCAGAACCGATTACCATCTAAATGGGATCGCTGTGCTTATAGTTTCGTATATCGTGATTTGATTGACTACGATGCTACTAATTATGGTGGTTTGAATAAAATCGGTCATTCTCCACTTCATGGAGATTATTGCTTGTATAAGTCCGCAAATCTTAGTGGTGTTTCTACTTCTAGTGAAAAATATCTTTGGTGGCAAACTGGAGAATTATATGATAAGACTTATGAGATAACTAATGGTTCTCAATATGGTCATTTCCTTTATGTGGATGCATCTGATGAAAGTAGAAAAATCGCTGCTTCAGATTTCAATGCTAATCTTTGTACTGGACAGCAGCTTATTTTCATTGCAAGTGTTGCTGACATGACAAATGCAGGTACAAAGCCACAGATTATGTTTAAACTATTTGGCGTTAATAAAGATGTCAATGGTGAGATTGTTGATAAACATCTGATACATTGTTTTTCATCTGGTGATTTTAGTAATAATGTAGAAGACTTGAAATCAATGACTTGGTATCAGGTATACGGTAAGATTACTTTGCAAAAAGAGTCAAATGTAGAAAAGTATTCTGATTTCCGGTTGGAGATAGATAATTACTGTAAAGGAACTCAAGGTGCCGACTATGCTGTAGATGATATCCGTATGTATCTAGCGCCCGCTAAGGTTCAGGTGATTCAGGAAAAGCCGGTATGTAACGGTGCTACAACTGGAACTATCAAACTGAAGATACGTGCTATCCACGAGACCTTGAATGCGATTTTGGGACATAAAGATACAAAGATCTATTTCAGATTTGTGGGTGAAGATGGAAAAACTGTAACGGGCGATGGATTTTATTCTTATAGCTTGAAGGATAAAACGAAAAACAAAATAACGAAAGTTGAAGGTACGGAATATGGTACTGTTGATGTATACAATTCAGAGGAAAACTGTAAGAACTTTGAAATCGATGGTACTAATATGATTGAGCAAGATAGTGAAGGTGTAACCTATATTGTTATCAGCAATAAAGACTATCCCCTTGAAGTAGGGAAGAAGTATTACGTATCTGTAGCTACAGAAACTCCTGACGCAACTGGCAACTCTAATTGGGGGTCACCTGCTGAAGTCTGCTCGTTGTACAGTAACTGGTTTGAAATGGTTAGCCAGCATTCTGTCATTACTGATACAGATGGTAAGATCGTGACTGATTATAAGATTCCTTGCGATGCAGCTGATGATTATGAGATAAAAATCAAAGGTCAATTGGTTACAACTGACCCTAATACAGGTGGTAAGATAACATTGGATGGTGTTAAATTCATCTGGTATCTTGATGGTAAGAATGAAGAAAATAAGATAAAACCTTCAGCACCTGCTAGCAACGAAATTACTATCCTTAAGAAGGATATTACATTGGGTGAAAATCATCAGATATTTATGAAGCCTGAAGGTAACGATGATGTTGACTATATTGAATATATTGCGCCAAATGGTAAAAAGTATCTGTTGTGCCCTAGTGCAATACCAGTACCATTGCGTGTAATGAAGGATGGACCACAGCTTAACTTCGGTTTCAATGATGTGGATTATCCATTTAAAGACGGCAGTTATGAGGCATCGCTTCGTATCGGTTTGCCACAGCTGAAGAAGTTGAAGAATACAGGATTCCTGGAGATTCCTCTTCATAGTGCTACTATGGGTGATGGAAATGCTATCACTTCGCCACTTACCTTCGTCGATGATAGTGGCACTTCTGCAGTTACTTCAGATAAGGTAATGGTAGCATACACGAATGACCCGTTATGGACAACTGCCATGCTGAATACCCAGGTTGCCACATTGCAGAGTACAGAGTTGCCGGCTATAGATAAAACGACTCAGGCTACCCTCAATATCAAGTTCTCTGACGCTGCCGTAGAGAATTTCCATGAGGGATATTACTACGAGCTCAGATTTGCCTTCGAGCAGAGAACAGCTTCTGAGGGAACTACCAACTGCCCTGGCGAGTCTTATCTCAAGTTGAAGATTGTACCGGAGTTCATTACCTGGACTCCTACTGCGGATGGCGGTATGAATGCCAACTGGAATAATGATGATAACTGGCATCGCTCATCATCTACAGAATTGTATGATAATGACTATCCTAATTATCAGGCTTATGGTAATGCATCTGGTATTACGCCAAAGGTAGAGATTCCTACGCTGAACAGCTATGTGCCAATGAAGTTTACCAAGGTAACGATCGGTAATCTGAATGGTTTGCCATTCCCTGACCTCGGTAACATCGTTTACCGTAGCACCAATGGCATCGCTACCAAGCTGACCAATGCCAAGGGTGATGTGGCAACAACGTATATCCAGTATGATATCATGGCGTTCTGGAATGAGGCAGCTGCTGATAAGGGATTGGATACGGATGGCAATCTGAAGTGCGAGAAGTTCTATGGCAATACCTGCCATCAGATTTACTTCAAGCCTCAGGGCGAGCTTCGCGACCAGTGCTATCTGGTATATGACAAGGCTTGGGTAGAGAAAGAGCTGGAGCCAAACAAGTGGTACACCATGGCTTCACCTCTGCAGTATATCTACGCAGGTGATATGTATGTGCCAGCAAGTAATGGACGACAGGAAACTAAGGCATTTACGGGTATTAAGTATAATGATAAGGTGGCATATTCTAGTACTTTAGATGCGTATAGCCGAAGCAAGTATCCGGTTTATCAGAGAGCTTGGATGAAGAGCGATGTGAAGGAAATCACTTCTGATGGTGAGCATAATGCATGGCATACGCCAAACGGTGAGGCTAGCAATATTGATGTCAATCTCGGCTATTGGAGCCATGTATATAATAAGGTGGATGAGAGCTATGCCGCAGATGGAACATTTGGTGGCTTCGCTATCAAGGCTGGTAATGCGCTCTTGCCTAAGGATCAGACTAAGAATGCGCTTCTTCGTTTGCCAAAGGAAGATAAGGAATACCAGTACTTCGATTATACAGGTTCAAAGCCTTCTTCAAGCAAGATACCGGTTGCGAAGAATGCTGGTCATGGCAGACTTCTCGTTGCTTACAACAATGAGGAAAAGCATCTTGCTCAGATGGTTCAGACGCTAGGTGCGGATAACACCAGCGGATTCTATCTCGTGGCTAATCCATATACCTGCTCTATCTCTCTGAAGAAGTTCTTCGAGGTGAATACAGGATTGCAGAATGCAGTATGGCTGATTGAAGGAGATGCAGTAAGAAGCGTTCCTTCTACAGATTTAAGTAGTAAGGATTTCGTTATCCAGCCTACTCAGTCGTTCTTTGTCAAGAAGGATGGAACAGCTTCTGTTGATGAGGTGAAGTTCACTTCTGCGATGTATGTAGACCGTCTGCTCTCTTCTGGTATCATCATTGCTTCTGATTATCTCAAAGACGTGAATGTATCGGCTCAGAATGCTAAGGGACAGACTTCGAAGGCTCGCATTGCCGTAAGAGAAGAGGCTTCTGATGATTATGATGAGCAGGAGGATGTGGATCTTCTGTGCGATCAGAACCTGAGTGGTATTCCGCAGGTTTATACCGTGGCTGGTTCTCAGGCTGTGGCGGTGAATGCTACTCCTAAGATTGAATGGATGCCAATGGGTGTAATCATGGAGAATGGGGAGAAGAATGAAATGGTGAACCTCGACTTCAAGGGCGTTGTCAAGCTCGATGCTCCGCTGTATCTCTATGATGCTGCCAGCAAACAGTATACCGAGTTGCAGGATGGCAATGAGGTGAGCATTCAGGCAAATGAGCATGGCAGATACTTCCTGACACAGACTCGTGGTACTACCGGTATCCAGCAGATTGAGGCTGAGGCTGAAAGTAATCAGTTGAAGGTTTATTCACCTGCTGCGGGCATGATTGTTGTATCTGCCCTGAATGGTGAGAAGTTGGGTAGGGTAGAGGTATTTACCTTGGATGGCAAGATGGTTCACAGTTATCAGTTGCCTGATAAGCAGAGAATGATTCTCCGTGTTCCATCCGGAGTATATATCGTAAAGACATCCACCCGGTCCTGTGCTCAGGCTATGGGACGGAAGGTTGCCGTAAGATAGGAGAAGCTTGGTTTGACAAGTTTATAATAGTTGATAAAAACGAAAAGAGGGTGTATCATGAATTTATGATGCACCCTCTTTTATTCGTATATTAAAGATATATTGTCGGAAAAGACAGGATATATTTCTGAGTTATTTAGTATCTCAGGCCGCACAACAGCTGTTGTGCGCTTGCATAACAGCTGATATGCGCTCGCACAGCAGCTGATGTGCATGCGTTGCCCATCTGTTATGCACCAATTTTTATTTTCCTTCTCTATATGAACAAATCCTTCTTCGGCATATCTGCCATGAACTGCTTGCGGAGCTTCTCAAAGAATGCCACGGTGTCGTTGCTGAAACCGTGACCCTTCCAGGTGGAGGTGTTGGTTATGAGAATCCAGCACTGACCGTCGGGGTATTTCAGGACAATGGCAGAGGTGCCGGCAAGAGAACCGGTACGAATCCATGGACGATTGCTCTTTGGTGTATAGTTCCAGCCGATAGAGTATTGGTGGTCAGCCTGCTCCCGCGTCATAAACTCGATACTCTTCTTGCTGAGGATATCCTTGACATGAGGCAGACCGTCGATGCTGGCGATGAGACGGCTCAGTTCGGCTGCTGAACCACACCATGCTCCGGCACCTGAGAGACGTGGAAGGTCGGTATCGCCATAACATTTTTCAACCATTCTGCCACTGTTGTTGTATTCATATACCGGGATGCTGCCCTGGTGCATGTAATACTTCGTCTCGTTAGGCCGGCGGTCCTTGTAGTAGGTGCCGGCAATATGCATGTCGTAGCATCCGGCAGGCTGGAGCACGTACTTCTGCATGAAGTTCTCGTACTTCATTCTGCTCTTCTTTTCTATAATCATGGAGAGAATCATGTAGCCTAGATTGCTGTAGCATTTGCCTTCGCCAGGAGTATAGCCCAAGTGGCGCTTCAAGAGAATCTTGAGCAGGGTAGGGTGATCAGGTGGCGTTT
>ERZ791760.388-NODE-388-length-20189-cov-2.582398_pt1 | contig 20189 bp, 16 predicted proteins | sample MGYA00509950_ERZ791760 | MGnify/ENA primary metagenome ERZ791760 (study PRJEB30046, sample SAMN00792002) | human gut metagenome | study: EMG produced TPA metagenomics assembly of the A metagenome-wide association study of gut microbiota in type 2... | reverse complement strand
TTTCGTGCGGATCATGTTCTTCAGATTTCCGCAACGGAAAATGCCGGACTGGATGCAGTAAAAGATGTGCTGCAGGAAATGTTAAGAGAAGATAAAATTTATATTGAACGCGTGATTCCCTATGCGCAGGCAGGTGTATTGCAGCTTGTACGAAATAAGGGAGAACTTGTCTCAGAAGAGTATGTGCCGGAAGGAATTTCCATTCGGGCATATGTCCCTATGGAGGTATACGGAAAACTGTAATCGCTGTGTGTGAAATTTTATAATTCTTTCTTTTGGCTATGGTTTTAATGGAAATAAATGAAAAAATAAGTAAACAACAGGAAATGCAAGTCGGAACAGGTAACTTTTTGGAAAATTAATGGGAATAGGAAATTGTGGAATATGGGAGGATTTCCTAAAATATAGGCATCTAATGATAATATGATTTTACAGGAGGACAGTCAGGATGTCAGATGTTGTTGAAAAACAGCCGTTAACCGAAGATTACCTGAAGAAGATGGATGCCTACTGGCGCGCAGCCAATTACCTTGGTGCCGCACAGTTATATCTGCTGGATAATCCACTTCTTCGAGAGCCGCTTACCCGAGATCAGGTAAAGAAAAAGATTGTTGGTCACTGGGGAACCGTACCGGGACAGAACTTTGTCTATGTACATTTAAACCGTGTGATCAAAAAGTATGATCAGGATATGATTTTAATTTCCGGTCCGGGACACGGCGGAAACTTCTTTGTTGCCAATACTTATCTGGAAGGTACCTACAGCGAGGTATATCCAAATATCGGAGAAGATCTGGATGGATTGAAGAAACTGTGTAAGCAGTTCTCTTTCCCGGGAGGAATCTCCAGCCATGTAGCTCCGGAAACTCCGGGCTCCATCAACGAAGGTGGTGAGCTGGGATATTCCCTGGCACATTCGTTTGGTGCGGTATTTGATAACCCGGATCTGATTGCTGCCTGTATCGTGGGAGACGGTGAGTCCGAGACTGGACCTCTTGCAACTTCATGGCAGTGTAATAAGTTCTTAAATCCGGAGAGCGATGGAGCGGTTCTTCCGATCCTTCATCTGAATGGATATAAGATCAGTAATCCAACCATTCTTGCACGTATTTCTCATGAAGAACTTGAGCATTTCTTTGATGGATGCGGATGGAAACCATATTTTGTAGAGGGCGATGATCCAATGACCATGCACCGCAAGATGGCAGAGACGCTTGATACCGTTATGGACGAAATCAAGGCGATCCAGAAGAATGCAAGAGAAAACCACGATACCACAAGACCAAAGTGGCCAATGATTGTACTTCGTACTCCAAAGGGATGGACAGGACCAAAGGTTGTAGACGGAAAGCAGATCGAGGGATCTTTCCGTGCGCATCAGGTTCCGATCATGATGGACAAACCGGAGCATCTGGAAATGTTAAAAGAGTGGTTACTCAGCTACCATCCGGAAGAATTGTTTGATGAGAATGGAAAACTGATTCCGGAACTGAAAGCACTTGCACCGACCGGAGACCGCAGAATCGGTTCTAACCCACATGCAAACGGTGGTAAGCTCTTACGTGACTTAAGACTTCCGGATTTCCGTGATTATGCACTTGATGTTCCGGCGCCGGGAAGCGTTGAGGCACAGGATATGGTAGAACTTGGCGGATTTGTCCGTGATATCTTCAAACTGAATGAGGATTCCAAGAACTTCCGTATTTTCGGACCGGACGAGACAATGTCAAACCGTCTGATGAAAGTCTTTGAGGAGACAAACCGTGACTGGAACAATGAAAAACTGGATTCCGATGAATTCCTTGCTACAGATGGCCGTGTTATGGATTCTATGTTAAGTGAGCATATGTGTGAGGGATGGTTAGAGGGATATCTTCTGACAGGACGGCATGGATTCTTTGCAAGTTATGAAGCATTTATCCGTGTGGTAGATTCTATGTGTGCACAGCATGCAAAGTGGTTAAAGGTATGTAATCAGCTTCCGTGGAGACAGTCCATTGCTTCCCTGAACCTGATTCTTACATCCAATGTATGGCAGCAGGATCACAATGGATTTACCCATCAGGACCCGGGATTTTTAGATCATATTGCAAATAAGAAGGCAGATGTGGTACGTCTTTATCTGCCACCGGATACCAACTGTCTGCTGTCCTGCTTTGATCACTGCATCAGAAGCCGCGATTATGTGAATGTGCTTGTTACATCCAAGCATCCGAGACAGCAGTGGCTGACCATGGAACAGGCAGTAAAGCATTGTACACAGGGTATCGGCATCTGGGAGTGGGCAAGTAACGACCAGGGACAGGAGCCTGATGTGGTTATGGCATGCTGTGGAGATACTCCGACACTGGAGACATTAGCAGCAGTTACGATTTTAAGAAAGGCAATGCCGGAGATTAAGATTCGCGTGATCAATGTTGTCGATCTGATGAAACTTGAGCCAAGCACCAAGCATCCGCATGGTCTGACAGATGCAGAGTACGATGCACTGTTCACCAAAGATAAGCCAATCATCTTTGCATTCCATGGGTATCATACACTGATCCACGAGCTGACCTATCGTCGTACCAACAGAAATATTCATGTATACGGATATCAGGAGGAAGGAACCATCACAACACCATTCGATATGCGTGTACAGAATGAGATTGACCGTTTCCATCTGGTAAAGAGCGTAATTGAGCATCTTCCACAGTTAGGAAATCGTGGCGCTTATCTGACACAGAAAATGAATGACAAGCTTGTAGAACACAAGCAGTACATTCATGAGTATGGTGTTGATATGCCGGAGATCCGTGACTGGAAATGGGATTTATAAAATAAAATATCAACAGGATTCTTTGCGGAACTGTGCCGGAGTCATCCGGTGCCGTTCCGTAAATATTTTGTAGAAATATCCTTTGTTTTTGTAGCCGACTTCGGCAGCAATCGCATCGATTGTCAGTCTGGTGTGCAGCAACAGTTCTTCGGCTTTCTGCAGACGCAGATGCTGCAGATATTCCGTATAAGTCATTCCGGTCCGGTTTTTCAGTAACCGGTTGAAATAATCTTCCTGAAAATGGAATTCTTCACAGAGCATTCGTATGGAAATGTTTTTCATATGCTGCTTCATATAATCAGAAATTTCTTCATATAAAATCCAGTTCATTTTCTGTCGCAGTTTTTTTGACAGCGAAAATTCATATTGTGTATTTAAAATACGAAAAATGCGCAGGAGAAGTCCCCGACAGATGATCGGAGAAGCCTCATCATGACGCTGTAATTCCAAAAGAAGTGATGTCATGGTTTCATCCATCTGTGAGACTGCCTCCTCTGCCTGAGGGAGAAAATGCAGATATTGCTGGAGCGATTTCTGTTCCATCAGTGCCATCTTCAGGAACGAGCTGATACGCTCTGTTGTAATCTGCCGTTTCATAATGTCCTGAAACATCACATTGGTAATGCCAAGAAACAGAAGTGTGGCAGAAGTTCCTTCCATGATTTCCTGATGCAGACAGTTTTTGTCGATCAGGCAGACTTCACCCCGGTGAAAAGTAAATTCATTGCCCAGAATTTTCTGCCGGTATTCTCCGTCAATGATATAAAACAATTCCAGATATTCGTGTGAGTGCATCTGCGTGCGCATGCCGGGTGTAAACTCTTTTTCATAAAGGAACGAGGGCTGGGAGGGCAGAATCGTTGCAGAAAGCATATGTCCGTCATGAATATCCCACAGCAGGGAAAACAGATGTTCATTTTCCGGAAGCGGATAGGTTTTGACAACGCTTTCATGAGCCGAATATTCCGGATGCAGAATCTGAAACCGGCTGAAGTTATCCGGGATCTGTGTATTTGCACTCTGATAAATCAAATGTTTTGTAAAATTCTTCAAATCCATGGAACGTCTCCTGTAAAAAATTACTCCACCATGGAGGTGGAGTAATTGTAAGTGTATGTTTTTGCCTGTTATTTATTTCATGGCATTTTTCTTGGCGATGGAAGCACGCTTGCGCATCGTAGGATCCAGAATTCTCTTGCGGATACGCAGGCTTTCCGGAGTTACCTCAAGAAGCTCGTCGGTATCAATGAAGTCAAGAGCCTGCTCTAAGCTTAATTTGCGAGGCGGAACCAGAGTCAGTGCCTCATCAGCAGAAGAGGAACGTGTATTGGTCAGATGCTTTTTCTTGCAGACATTTAACTCAATATCTTCGGCTTTGGAACTCTGTCCGATGATCATACCGGAATATACTTTTTCGCCAGGTCCGATAAAGAGCGTACCACGCTCCTGTGCGGAGAACAGACCGTAAGTTACGGATTCACCGGTCTCAAATGCTATCAGGGAACCAGTAGAACGGTAAGCGATCTCACCGCGGAATGGCTCATATCCGTCAAACATGGTATTGATGATACCGTTTCCTTTGGTGTCGGTCATGAACTCCCCGCGATATCCGATCAGACCACGGGAAGGAATCTTAAACTCTAAGCGGGTATAACCGCCAGCAATGGAACCCATATTTAAAAGTTCCCCCTTCCGCTGCTGCAGTTTGGAGATGACGGCGCCGGTAAATTCATCCGGTACATCCACGTAAGCAAGTTCCATTGGCTCAAGTTTTTTGCCATTCTCATCGTAGTGATAGAGAACCTCGGCTTTGCTGACTGCAAATTCATATCCTTCACGGCGCATATTCTCGATCAGGACGGACAGATGCAGCTCACCACGGCCGGATACTTTTAAGCTGTCCGGGCTGTCGGTTTCTTCGACACGGAGAGAAACATCGGTATTTAACTCACGGAACAGTCTGTCGCGGATATGACGGGAAGTGACATATTTTCCTTCCTGACCGGCGAGAGGACTGTCGTTTACGATGAAATTCATGGAGATAGTCGGCTCAGAAATCTTCTGGAACGGAATAGCTACCGGATTTTCCGGAGAACAGATGGTATCTCCAATGTGAATGTCCGCAATACCGGAGATGGCTACGATGGAACCGATCTTTGCTTCACTGACATCTACTTTATTTAAACCATCGAACTCATACAGTTTGCTGATGCGGACTTTCTCAAGTTTGTCCGGATCGTGATGGTTGACAACGACTGCTTCCTGGTTGACTTTCAGGGAACCGTTGTCGACTTTACCGATACCGATACGGCCAACGTATTCGTTGTAATCGATGGTACTGATTAAAACCTGTGTGTTGGCATCCGGATCTCCGGTCGGGGCCGGGATATAGTTTACGATCGTCTCGAAAAGAGGAGTCATGTCCTTCTTTTCATCGTCGAGATTGTACATAGCGTATCCGTCTCTTGCGGAAGCGTAGATGAACGGGCAGTCAAGCTGCTCATCGGAAGCATCCAGATCCATGAAAAGCTCTAACACCTCATCAATCACTTCTGCAGGGCGCGCTTCCGGACGGTCGATCTTGTTGATGCAGACAATAACTGGGAGATTTAAAGCAAGTGCTTTCATCAGTACGAATTTGGTCTGCGGCATGGTTCCCTCGAATGCGTCTACGACGAGGACTACACCATTTACCATCTTAAGAACACGCTCTACCTCACCACCGAAATCGGCATGGCCAGGCGTATCGATAATGTTGATTTTTGTATCCTTATAAAATACAGCGGTATTTTTGGACAGGATAGTGATACCACGCTCACGCTCGATATCGTTTGAATCCATGACACGTTCCTGTACTTCCTGATTGGCACGGAACACACCGCTTTGTTTTAACAGCTCATCGACCAGTGTGGTTTTACCATGATCGACATGGGCGATGATTGCGATATTACGAATGTCGTCTCTTGTTGTTACCATAAATTTAACCTTCTTTTTAATATTGTTTAACTTTACATAAATAACCTATCTTATTTTATCATAAAAAGCTGATTTCGCAAGCTTTTTTCAACGCACACCGGCGATTTAAGCGTTTTAGATAGTTTTCGCCGGCCTTATCGACAAGGTTTGATGATTTCTACCAACCATTAAATGGTAAAACAGAAGCCTATCAAAAATTTCCACAAAAGGAAGGAGTATTCATGGCAGATAAAATGTGTGAAAACAATCAGGTCACTATTATGGGAGAAATTGTATCGGACTTTTCGTATAGTCACGAGGTATATGGGGAAGGATTTTATATGGTGGAAGTATCTGTCCACCGCCTGTCCAGTTTCGTCGATTATATTCCGGTGATGGTATCGGAGCGTCTGGTCAATGTGCAGGAGAGTGCGGAGGGAAAATGCGTCTATATTACAGGACAGTTCCGTTCATTCAACCGGCATGAGGAGCATAAAAACCGTCTGGTGTTATCGGTTTTTGCGAGGGAGTTTGAACTGGTTGAGCAGTTTGAGGAAGAAAATGCAGCCAACCAGATTTTTCTGGATGGATTTATCTGTAAGGAATCGGTATACCGAAAAACACCTCTGGGAAGGGAGATCGCGGATCTTCTGGTCGCAGTCAACCGGTCATATGGCAAATCGGACTATATTCCCTGCATCTGCTGGGGCAGAAATGCAAGATTTGCATCCGGATTCGAGGTCGGATCACATGTGCAGATCTGGGGAAGAATCCAGAGCCGCGAGTATGTAAAGAAAGTCAGTGAGACACAGGTGGAGCAGAGGGTTGCTTACGAGGTATCCGTCAGCAAGATTGAATTCCTGGAGTAGACTTGATTATTTGACGCTTTTGTGTTATCTTACATAGGATTTCATTTGGTTAAGAGATATCATGGAGGCTGAAATGGACAGAGGAGTGATTCAGGTTTATTATGGAGAGGGACATGGTAAATCGACCGCGGCAATCGGGAATGCAATTCGTATTGCCAGCGAGGGAAAAAGCGTCATTATCATTCAGTTCTTGAAGGGAAAAAATGAAAACGAACTGACATTTTTAAGCCGGCTGGAGCCGGAAATAAAAATATTCCGTTTTGCAAAATCGGATGAGTGTTTTGAGGCACTTTCCGAGGAGGCAAAACAGGAAGAAAGTATGAATCTGCGCAATGGATTCAATTACGGAAAGAAAGTCGTTACGACAGGTGCCTGTGATATGCTAATCTTAGACGAGGTACTTGGAATTGTGGACGAAAAGGTGATAAGCCCTGAAGAAATCGGTGAGCTGTTTGCCGCAAAGCCGGAAGAAATGACTCTGGTCTGCACAGGACGCGTTCTGGATGAAAAAATCCGTGAGGCAGCAGACGAGGTTTATAATATCGCACCGGAGAAATAGATTGACAGACTATGCCGGTGGTGGTAGAATGAAAGAAATACATGGGATAGAGGTCGCGTAATTCATGAGTAGCCTGTTGGATGTGGCAGACACAGTCGAATGCAGGTAAAAGGGGAAAGCGCCGAAAGAACCGGATGACTGCAGTCTGGTTTTTGGGCATGCGGTGAATAATCGTATGACTGTCAGAAGCGTATGAGCGTGGATGGAGAGCTATCAGATCTAAAAAAGGTTAGATTGACCAGCTCGTTTTGAGCTGGTTTTTTTATTTAGAAAGGAGAATAAAACAGTGGCAATTTTTAAGGGAGCCGGAGTCGCAATCGTGACACCAATGAAGAACAATGAGGAAGTTAATTATGATAAACTTGAGGAACTGATTAACCAGCAGATTGACGGTGGTACAGATGCCATCGTAATTGCAGGTACGACAGGAGAAAGCGCAACACTTACGATGGAAGAACACCGTGATGTGATCAAGGCAGCCATCGAGTTTACAAAACATCGTGTTCCGGTTGTGGCAGGTACCGGTTCAAACTGCACACGTACAGCCATCCAGCTTTCACAGGAGGCAGAAGAAGCGGGTGCAGACGGACTTCTTGTTGTGACACCATATTACAATAAGGCAACACAGGCGGGACTGATCAGTCACTATTCCCAGATTGCAGACAACACCAAGTGCCCGATCATCATGTACAACGTACCGGGGCGTACCGGATGCAATCTTCTTCCGGAGACCGTGGCAGAGCTGGTCCGCACCAAGAGTAATCTCGTAGGATTAAAGGAAGCAACCGGAAATCTGGCACAGGCCTCTAAGACCATGGCACTTACCGACGGAAAACTGGATCTTTATTCCGGTGAAGACGGTCTTGTTGTACCGCTTATGTCAATCGGAGCCGTTGGTGTTATTTCGGTATGGAGCAATGTGGCACCGGGCAAAGTACACGCAATGTGTGAAAGCTTCTTCAAGGGTGATATTAAGACAGCAAGAAAACTGCAGCTGGAGGCGCTTCCACTGGTAGATGCACTGTTTTCCGAAGTAAATCCGATTCCGGTTAAGAAGGCATTAAACCTGATGGGTATGGAAGTAGGACCGCTTCGTTCCCCACTCTGTGAGATGAGCGAGGCTAATGCAAAGAAACTTGCAGAAGTAATGAAAAATTATGGAATTTTAGCATAGATCAGGGAGGCACAAAAGAAAATGACAAGAGCGATCATGAATGGCTGCAACGGAAAGATGGGGCAGTGTATCACAGGAATCTGTGCACAGGACCCGGATATCGAGATTGTTGCAGGAATTGATACTTATGATGGAATCAAAAATGATTATCCGGTATTTTCCAGTCTGAATGAGTGTACGGTGGATGCGGATGTAATCATTGATTTTTCCAATGCAAAAGCGGTGGATGCACTGCTTGCTTATGGCGTGGAAAAACAGATTCCGATCGTGCTTTGTACGACAGGACTTTCCGAACAGCAGCTTGCCGATGTGGAAAAAGCCAAAGGCGTCGCATCGCAATGGGCGGAAGGCGGTGATGCTGTGGAAAAAGCATACGAAAAAGTTGCAATTTTAAAATCCGCAAATATGTCTCTCGGAATCAATACTCTGATGGAACTGCTCAAAAAAGCGGCACAGGTGTTCGCACCGGCAGGGTTTGATATGGAGATCGTAGAGAAACATCATAACCAGAAGCTGGATGCACCGAGCGGCACGGCACTGGCACTGGCGGATTCCATGAATGAGGCACTGGATGAGGCATATACCTATGACCGAAGCCAGAAGCGCCAGAAGAGGGATAAATACGAAATTGGAATATCTGCGGTTCGTGGAGGCAACATTGTCGGAGAGCATGAAGTGATTTTCGCCGGACAGGATGAGGTAATTGAATTTAAGCATACGGCATACTCCAAGGCGGTATTTGCAAAGGGTGCGGTGGAAGCAGCAAAATTCTTAAAAGGAAAGCCTGCAGGACATTATGATATGGCAGATGTCATTGAGGCAAAATAAACGGGAAGAGAGGCACTGATAATCAGTGCCTTTTTTGCGCAAAATGTTTGACAGTGCAGCTGGTTCATATTTATAATGGAAAGAAGAAACCTGACGATAAGAAAGAGGTAGAAAATGAAAAATAAAACCAGAAGGCTTGCAGCATTTTTGCTTTCTGCAGCAGTTGTCATAACTGCTGTTCCGGGAATGCAGGAACGGGTTTATGCCCAGAAAACCGGCGGATACACAGAGTCACCCAAAAGTGAAAATGTTCCGGTGGTAAAAGAAACAAAATCCAGGCTGAAAAAGGCAGAAGCAGTGCCGTCCGCCTATATGAACAAGTTGTCGGAACTTACGATCCGCTATCCTGGCGTGCGTGATCAGGGAAAATATGATACGTGCTGGGCATTTTCCGCAATCGGACTTGCGGAGTTTGATCTGATTGCAGACAATCAGACGGCAGACAAAAGTATTGATCTGAGTGAATTGCAGCTTGCCTATTTTACTTATAATAATGTAGAAGACCCGCTGGGTGGAACATTTGGCGATTCTTTAAATATTATGAACCATAAAAATTATCTGACCATGGGCGGAAATCTGGATTTCGCGAGCCGGACGCTTCTGCAGTGGGAAGGGGTGACGGACGAGAACCGTGTACCGTACGCTCTGGCACCGACCACCACGACACTGGCAAAAAGCTACGCTTTTGATCAGGATGTGGCACATCTGCAGAATGTATATATTATTAATATTCACAAAAATGTTACCCAGGTGAAACGTGAGATTATGCAGCACGGATCTGCCGGGCTGGGACTGTATATGGACGGAACGGCCAGTTATGTGGGATCTGCAGTCTATGCAGAAACAGGAGAGAATGTGGCAACCTATTACTGCCCGACAAGCAGTGTTACATCGAACCATGCAGTAAATATTGTGGGCTGGGATGATAATTTTCCGGCATCTTCGTTTAAAAATAAACCGGCAGGAGACGGAGCATGGCTTTGCAGGAACAGCTGGTCGGATAAGACAGAAAACAATATCAACAGTTATTTCTGGCTTTCTTATTATGATAAATCCGTCGAGGATGCTGCATGGATTTTTGATTTTGAGTCTGCGGATAATTATGATTATAATTATCAGTATGATGGTGGGGCAGATGTGGGAAAACTGCTTGGAATTTCGACTTCAGCGAATATTTTCAGGGCAAAAAAGGCAGATAATGAACTGGTGAAAGCAGTTTCAATTTCCCTTTCCAAAGATGCGAATGTTCCATATACGATCCGTGTATATACGAATCTGACAAACCTGCATAATCCTAAAAGTGGCATACTTGCAGCAAAGGTGTCCGGTACAACAACGTATGCCGGAACCCATACCATCAGGCTGAATAAAGCGGTATCCGTACCTCAGGGAACTTACTATGCGGTTGTGGTAGAACTGCAGAAAAGCGGTGCCGGACTCGATATGGAATATGCAGTCAGTGACAGCAGTTTAACCAGCCGGGTATATTGTGATTATAATCAGAGTTTCCTCTATCGCGGTGGCAGCTGGGAAGATGTGGCGGATGTAAGCACCAGTTACGGTGGAAGAATCGGAAACATCTGTATCAAGGCATATGCGGATAATGCAGGGACAAGTATCGGTGCGGTAGAGAATATAAAAGCGGTCCGCTGTGCAAAAAATGCAGTGCGTATTTCCTGGGGCAAAACGGCAGGTGCGAAAGGGTATGAAATTTATCAGGCATCCAGCAAGAACGGAACTTATAAAAAGATTGCAGCTACAACGTCCACAAAGTACAAAATTAAGACAACCTCAAAGAAGTCGGTATATTATAAAGTACGCGCTTATAAGACAACGCAGGGTATTCGGATCTGTGGGAATTTTTCGGGATCTGTTGCTGTGAAACGTTAAAAGAAAGGAAAAAGAATGACCATTTTAATTAAAGGGGGACATGTCATCAATCCGGCAACACAGATGGATGAGGTGGCAGATGTCCTGATCGAAGATCAGAAGATAAAAAAGATTGGAAAAGAACTTCCGGAAAAAGAAGCCGAACGTGTGATCAATGCGGACGGATGTTATGTGATGCCGGGATTTATTGATATGCATGTACATTTCCGCGATCCGGGATTTGAACAGAAAGAGGATATTTATACCGGGATGCAGGCCGCTGCGCATGGTGGATATACGACAGTGCTGACCATGCCGAATACAAAGCCGGTAGCAGACAATCCGGATATTGTCAATTATGTGCACAACAAAGCAAAATCCGGGAGCTGTATTCATGTCCTGCAGGTTGGTGCGGTGACAAAGGGACAGCAGGGAAAAGAACTTGCGGATATTGAAGGAATGGTTAAGGCAGGAAGTCCGGCAATCAGCGAGGACGGAAAATCTGTCATGGATGCCGCTTTGTATCGGGACGGTATGCTTGAAGCAGCGCGTCTGGGCATTCCGGTACTTGCCCATTGCGAAGATATCCATATGGTACGCGGAGGTGTCATGAATGCCGATGCAAAGGCAAAAGAACTGGGACTTCCGGGAATTACCAATTCCGTGGAGGATGTGATTGTTGCAAGAGATATTATTCTGGCAAAAGATACCGGGGCACAGCTTCATCTGTGTCATTGTTCCACAAAGGATTCCGTGCTCATGGTAAAAGTGGCAAAGGAAGAAGGTGTCCGGGTGTCGGCAGAAGTGTGTCCGCATCACTTTACGCTGTCCACAGACGATATGAAAGAAGCGGATACCAATTACAAGATGAATCCGCCACTCCGCACAAAGGAAGACGTGAAAGCACTGCGTGAGGGACTGCGGGATGGCATTATGGAAGTGATTTCCACAGACCATGCGCCACACACATTTGAAGATAAAAACCGTTCGATGCAGGAAGCACCGTTTGGAATTGTCGGACTGGAAACCGCCGCATGTCTTACGCATAATGAACTGGTACTCGGTGGATATCTGACGCCGATGCAGATGGCAGCGTGTATGAGTTACCATCCGGCACAGATTGTCGGTATTGATAAGGGAGATATCCAGCCGGGAAAAGCGGCAGATGTCGTGATCTTTGATCCAGAGGAAACCTACCGCATTGACAAAAACACATTTGCTTCCAAGGGAAGAAATACACCGTTTGACGGGAAAGAAGTTACGGGACGTGTAAAGTGCACGATCTGTGACGGCGAAGTTGTATTTAATGAATTAAATAAGTAATAAATTAAGAAGGGAAATCAATCACATGATCAACAAATTAGTAGAAAAAATTAAAAAGACCAACGCACCTATCGTTGTGGGACTCGATCCGATGCTTTCTTATGTGCCGGAGCACATACAAAAAGCAGCGTTCGCTCAGTTCGGTGAGACGTTAGAGGGAGCAGCAGAAGCCATCTGGCAGTACAATAAAGCTATTGTCGATGCAACATACGACCTGATTCCTGCAGTGAAGCCGCAGATCGCGATGTATGAGCAGTTTGGTGTGGCCGGTGTAGCGGCATTCCAGAAGACGGTAGATTACTGTCACGAGAAAGATCTGGTTGTGATCGGAGATGTAAAGCGTGGGGATATCGGTTCCACATCCGCAGCCTATGCGACCGGACATCTCGGAAAAGTACAGATCGCAAGCAAAACATATACCGGTTTTAATGAGGATTTTGCTACAGTAAATCCATATCTGGGAACCGATGGTATCAAGCCGTTTGTGGATGTATGCAAAGAAGAAAAGAAAGGAATCTTTATTCTCGTAAAGACCTCCAATCCATCCAGCGGAGAGTTCCAGGATCGTCTGATCGACGGTCGTCCGCTGTATGAACTGGTTGGTGAAAAGGTAGCGGAGTGGGGAAGCGAATGTATGGGAGATTCCTACAGCTATGTTGGAGCAGTTGTCGGAGCAACGTATCCGGAGCAGGGGGAAATTCTTCGTAAAGTGATGCCGAAATCGTTCATTTTGGTACCGGGTTATGGTGCACAGGGAGGACAGGGCAAGGATCTGGTACATTTCTTTAATGAGGATGGATTAGGAGCAATTGTAAACTCTTCCCGTGGTATCATCTGTGCTTACAAACAGGATAAGTATAAAGAGCAGGGAATTACACCGGAGAACTTCGCAGATGCCTCCCGTCTGGCAGTCAAAGATATGATCGCAGACATATCCGGAGCACTTGCACAGAGATAAAAATAAAGTCGTGATTTTACAAAAGGGAGACAGTTGGATTTTATGAGCGAAAAATTTCAGGAAAATGTTACGGTGCTGAGGCAACAGTGCATCGGAAAAGATATCTATGACATGACAATCCAGACGAAGCATATTGCAGGACATGCAAAGGCAGGACAGTTTGTATCATTGTACAGTAATGATGCCAGCAAACTGCTGCCACGTCCGATCAGCCTGTGTGGGATTGATGCAGAGGCAGGAACACTTCGGCTGGTATACCGGGGAACGGGAGAAGGAACCGGAACGGAAGAATTCTCCCGGTTAAAAGCGGGCGATACGATCCGGGTACTGGGACCGCTTGGAAACGGATTTACCGTGGAGCCGGGAAAGAAAGCTTTCCTGATCGGTGGCGGAATCGGAATTCCTCCGATGCTTGAGCTGGCAAAAACGATCAAAGCTGCAGGCACCTGTGAATTTGTCAGTGTGATGGGATACCGGGATGCACAGACGTTTCTTCTGGATGAATTTAAAGAACAGGGAGACTGTTACGTGGCAACGGAAGATGGAAGTGTCGGTGCAAAGGGAAATGTGCTGGATGCCATCAAAGAATATAAATTAAATGCAGATGTAATATATGCGTGCGGACCGACACCGATGCTGCGGGCGTTGAAAGCATATGCAGCAGAGCAGGGCATGACCTGTTATATTTCCATGGAAGAACGGATGGCATGCGGAATCGGTGCATGTCTGGCATGTGTGTGCGATTCCAAAGAAAAAGATGCACATTCCAATGTGAAAAACAAGAGAATCTGTAAAGAAGGGCCGGTATTTCTGGCTGAGGAGGTGGATCTGTAATGAATACAAGTGTGGAATTATGTGGTGTTACCTTAAAAAACCCGGTAATGACGGCATCCGGAACCTTTGGCTCCGGAGCAGAATACAGTGAATTTACAGACTTAAACCGGCTTGGTGCGGTGGTTACCAAAGGTGTGGCAAATGTACCGTGGCCGGGAAATCCGACTCCGCGTGTGGCAGAAGTCTATGGCGGGATGCTCAACGCCGTGGGATTGCAGAATCCGGGAATTGATCTGTTCTGTGAGAGAGATATTCCATTCCTGAAAAAATATGATACTAAAATTATTGTAAACGTATGCGGACACTCGACAGAGGAATATGTGGAAGTGGTAAAACGGCTGGCAGAAGAGCCGGTGGACATGCTGGAAATCAATATTTCCTGCCCGAACGTAAAAGAGGGTGGAATTGCTTTTGGACAGGATCCGAAAGCGGTAGAAGCAATCACAAAGGAAATGAAAAAGTATGCAAAACAGCCGGTGATCATGAAACTGAGTCCGAATGTCACAGACATCACAGAGATGGCGCGTGCAGCGGAAGCAGGTGGTGCGGATGCCCTGTCTTTGATTAACACGATCACGGGAATGAAGATTGACATCAACCGGAGAAAATTTGTTCTTGCAAACAAGACCGGTGGAATGTCCGGTCCGGCCATTCATCCGGTAGCCGTGCGTATGGTTTATCAGACGGCACAGGCAGTAAAGATTCCGATCATTGGAATGGGAGGAATTATGAATGCTGCAGATGCAATTGAGATGATACTGGCAGGTGCGACAGCCGTATCTGTCGGCACCGCCAATTTCCAGAATCCGGCAGTGACCATGGAAATTGTAGAAGGGATTGAGCGCTACATGGAAAAATATCATGTGAGCGATATCAAAGAACTAATCGGTGCCGTTTCGGAATAAAGATATGGTAACTGTTTACTGTTTTTGAATATATTGTACCAGGGATTTCATTTTGGCAGCAATGTTTTCCAGAATCTGTGTGTTTACGGTCTCTGCATCCATTGTTTCGGATGCATGGGCGGTCAGTTCTTCAGAAACTGCGGAAATTGTCTGTACGGAATCTGAAATTGCCTGATTAGAGTTACGCAGATCTGTGGTATTGCTGGTCAGTTCCTCGCAACACAGTAAAAGTAACCGTTAAATAACAGCCGGATCCGTATTTAAGAACAGCATCCGAAACTTTGCGGGGCGGATCGCCTCGCAGGGTTGGGGATGCTGTTTCTTTTTATGATTCGCGCATTGAAAACCCACCGGAAGTATGCTAAAATTTAATAGAAAACTGCGAAATAACAAGGGCAGAATGCCTTTTGATACAGGAGGAAAGTATACAATGGAAAGTTACAAGAGTGAGTTCATTGAGTTTATGGTAGAGAGTGATGTTCTCAAATTTGGCGATTTTACACTGAAGAGTGGAAGAAAATCGCCATTTTTTATGAATGCAGGTGCATACGTGACAGGTTCCCAGTTGAAGAAACTCGGAGAGTATTATGCAAAGGCGATCCACGCCAGTTACGGGGATGATTTTGATGTGTTATTCGGACCGGCATACAAGGGAATTCCACTGGCTGTTGTTACCGCAATTGCATTCAGTGAATTGTACGGAAAAGAGATCCGTTACTGCAGTGACCGCAAGGAAGCCAAGGATCACGGGGCAGACAAAGGCGGATTTTTAGGAAGCAGCTTAAAAGATAAAGACCGCGTGGTGATGATCGAGGATGTGACGACATCCGGCAAGTCCATGGAAGAAACTGTTCCAAAAGTACGTGGGGCTGCAAACGTTGAGATCGTTGGTCTTATGGTCAGCTTAAACCGCATGGAAGTCGGACAGGGCGGCGTAAAGAGCGCACTCGATGAAATTCATGAGAAATATGGTTTTGAAGGAAAAGCAATTGTTACCATGGAAGAAGTGGTAGAACACTTATATAATCGGGAATGTCAGGGCAGAATTGTAATTGATGACACGATCAGGAAAGCAATCGATGCCTATTATGAGCAGTATGGATGCAAATAAGCAAAAAGGTTGTAGGAAAGAGAGACGCATATGAGAAACCGGAGAAGACGTGGCTATAAGTTTACCGAGAAAAAACATTCCAGACAGGGAATATTGGCCACGGTATTAGCACTTGCTCTTCTGGTATGGTATCTTGTGTTCCTGAAGCTTGCTTTTCAGGGAGGCGGTTCGCTGTCTGCTTATTATGGGAGCGCAGGAGTCGTTGCGATGATCGCAACATTTGTTGTTCTTGTCATCGCAGCCAAAAGTCTGCGGGAAGAAGATTCCTTCCAGTTGTTTCCGAGACTGGGACTAGGACTGACCCTTTTGGATATGGTATGCTGGATCGGAACCTATATCTGGGGATTTTTGAGCTAAAAATTATAAGAAGGAAACAAACTATGAGCTTTAGAGAGATCAATCACAAAAATAACGAGGAATACTGGGAACGGCTGGAACTTGTGATGGAGCGCATTGAGGCGGTCAGCGAGGAGGAAGCCTCCAGTGTGGAAGAACTGTACCGGGGATATTTCTTTGAAATGTCGGAACTGTTTCTGGTTTTGTATAAATTAGCAGAAGCGTCCCTGAGTGGAAAACTGGCAGAAATTTCCACGCTGGAAGGGAAAAAGATCAATCGCCGTCTGTATCTGGATGTGCAGGAAGATTATGCGGACAGTTATGCAAACCCAGCATATGCCGTCAGTAAGATGGGCTGGGAATACGGACCGCTGCTCTCGGCATTGGATGCCAGACTGCATGGAATTTATACCAGCTGTATGGAAGGAAATATCCGTTATCTGTGTATTTATGCGGAACTGTTTGTGGAAATTTACAACTGTTTTGAGGATGCACAGAATCTGAATGTGCACGAGATCAGAAAATGCATTTATTCTTTTATGCATGATTACACAGAAATTTTTAATGCGGATGCGATCTGCAGACTGATCGATCCGGAATATGATTATTTCACCCAGATCGTGATGGAAGCGGAGCTGGATCATCCGGCATATCTGTACCGTTATGGTCTGTATATCGGAAAAGATGAGACGGAGTCCGCACATTTTCTGCATTCCTTGACAAAGCAGCAGATGCAGGCAATGGCGGATACATTTACCGAAGGATACCGGATCGGATTTGAAACAACCGGAAAAGATATTTCTAAAAAGTCGGTAGTGGAGATCCGTTATCCGCTGGGATTCGAGCGGATGGTACGCGCCGCCGTACACAATTTTAAAAAGATCGGATTGCAGCCGGTGCTGCGTCCGTACTCTATTTCCCTGAACAAGCAGTTTACTTACGATCACAAAGAGGACCGCGGGCTGTGGCTGGATAAGGCACTCATCGAGCGGGGACTCGAAGTTGACCGTACTGTCTGGGAAAAACACAAAGCGATTGCTCCAAATTACGGAGGACCGGCAGTGATCGAAATTTTCGGGACAAAGCCGTTTTCGCCGGAGCAGAAAGAGGAGCGCGTTACCTATACCGACAAACAGAGGGAAATCGATGTGTATGAGCGCAGCGAGAAGAGCCAGCTGATCAATCATTACATTCACGGGGAGGAACGCAGTTTTACGATTATTGCTTACCCGGTTCCGTCCATCGGAGAAAAATACGAAGAAATCTTTGCGGAAACGGTGCATATCAATACGCTTGATTATATGCTTTACCGCAATATGCAGCAGAAGATCATTGATGTGCTGGATACGGCGGACCGTGTGCACATCAAAGGCTGTAACGGAAACCGCACGGATCTGTATGTAAAGATTCATCCGCTTTCCGATCCTGCCAAAGAGACCGCATTTGAAAACTGTGTGGCAGATGTCAATATTCCGGTCGGGGAAGTGTTCACATCTCCGGTATTGCAGAAAACAGAAGGAAAGCTGCACGTCACACAGGTCTATCTGGGGGAATTCCTTTTCAAGAATCTGGAACTGGATTTTGAAAACGGAAGAATTACAGCTTATTCCTGTACAAATTTTGATTCTGAGGATGAAAACCACAAGTATATAGAGGACAATATTCTGTTCCATCACAAAACACTTCCGATGGGAGAGTTTGCAATCGGAACAAATACCACCGCATACCGGATGGCACGGAAATACCAGATCGCGGATAAGCTTCCGATTCTGATTGCGGAAAAGACAGGTCCGCATTTTGCGGTCGGAGACACCTGTTACACGTACGATGAGGACAACATGACATACAATCCGGATGGAAAAGCGATCATCGCAAGGGACAATGAAATTTCAATCCGGCGCAAAGAAGATATTTCAAAAGCATATTTTAACTGTCATACCGATATTACGATTCCGTATGATGAGTTAGGAGCGATTACAGTAGTACGTGCAGATGGCACGACGACAGATATTATAAGAAACGGGCGGTTTGTTGTTCCGGGAACGGAACCGTTAAATGAGCCGCTGGATGCAATGGAACCATAAATTTTTTCACATATAGGAGGATATTTAAAATGGCACAAGTAGGAATTGTAATGGGCAGTGATTCAGATATGCCGATCATGGCAAAGGCAGCCGACATCTTAGACCAGCTGGGCGTCAGCTATGAGATGACGATCATTTCCGCACACCGCGAGCCGGATGTATTTTTTGAATATGCAAAGAGTGCGGAGAAAAAAGGATTTAAAGTGATTATCGCAGGTGCAGGTATGGCAGCACATCTGCCGGGCATGTGCGCAGCAATCTTCCCGATGCCGGTCATCGGAATCCCGATGCACACCACTTCTCTTGGCGGAAGAGATTCCCTGTACAGTATCGTGCAGATGCCGACCGGTATTCCGGTAGCAACCGTAGCAATCAACGGCGGAGCAAATGCCGGTATTCTTGCAGCAAAGATTCTTGCAACCAGTGATGCGGATTTACTTGCACGCCTGAAAGAGTATTCGAAAAACTTAAAAGAGCAGGTTGAGGCAAAGGATGCCAGATTGCAGGAAGTGGGATATAAGAACTACTAATTAGATTTATTAACATTTATGATTGGTAAAATCGAAAAATACCCGATATACTATAAGTGACAATAATAGATTAAAACACAGATATTAGGAGGAAAAATAAATGGATTACAAGAACGCGGGCGTAGATATCGAAGCAGGATATGAGTCAGTGGAACTGATGAAGAAGTTTGTAAAGGGAACCATGCGTCCGGAGGTATTAGGCGGACTTGGCGGATTTTCCGGTGCTTTTTCGCTGGATGCGATCAAGAATATGGAAGAGCCGGTTCTTTTATCCGGAACCGATGGATGCGGAACCAAGGTAAAACTGGCTTTCCTGATGGACAAGCATGATACGATCGGTATTGATGCCGTTGCAATGTGTGTCAACGATGTAGCCTGTGCCGGTGGTGAACCGTTATTTTTCCTGGATTATATTGCATGTGGAAAAAATTATCCGGAGAAAATTGCAACGATCGTAAGCGGTGTGGCAGAGGGTTGTAAGCAGTCCGGATGTGCACTGATCGGTGGAGAGACTGCAGAGCATCCGGGACTGATGCCGGAGGATGAGTATGATCTGGCCGGATTTACCGTAGGTGTGGTTGACAAGAAGGATATCATTACCGGAGAAGACGTAAAAGCCGGGGATGTGCTGATCGGTATGGCAAGTTCCGGTGTACATTCCAATGGATTTTCTCTCGTGCGCAAGATTTTCCGTATGGACAAAGAAACCTTAAATACATATATGGATGAGCTTGGAACAACGCTTGGCGAGGCTCTTCTTGCTCCGACCCGTATCTATGTAGGCGCATTGAAGTCTATCAAGAACGCTGGAGTACGTGTGAAAGCCTGCAGCCATATTACCGGTGGTGGTTTCTATGAGAATATTCCACGTATGCTTCCGGAAGGAAAGCATGCTGTAGTGGAAAAGAACAGCTACCCGGTTCCTCCAATCTTTACCCTTATGGCAAGAGAGGGAAATGTAGATGAGCATATGATGTACAATACTTACAACATGGGACTTGGAATGGTTCTTGCAGTCGATCCGGCAGACGTGGAC
>ERZ791760.386-NODE-386-length-20385-cov-3.024102_pt1 | contig 20385 bp, 18 predicted proteins | sample MGYA00509950_ERZ791760 | MGnify/ENA primary metagenome ERZ791760 (study PRJEB30046, sample SAMN00792002) | human gut metagenome | study: EMG produced TPA metagenomics assembly of the A metagenome-wide association study of gut microbiota in type 2... | reverse complement strand
GATAATCCCTTATTAAATAGTAAATTCCGATTTGCATTTTTAATAGGAAGAGCTAATCAATGAATAAAAAAAAGCGCCCCGCGAGGCGCTTTATTAAAAAAAACCAATTAACCTGTAAATTATTACAGCACGTGTACGGAAGCGGTATTAGTCGTGCCGCTCGGCACTAATGCGCCGGAAACCATCACCACTACGTCGCCTTTACGCGCGAGGCCGCTCTTCAGCGCCAGGTCTTTGCCCAGATGATAGAAATCATCGGTAGAGGCAATCTCTTCCACCAGCTGCGGTACCACGCCTTTGCTCAGCACCAGCTGACGAGCGGTGGTTTCGTTGGTGGTCAGCGCCAGGATGGTGGCATCCGGGAAGTATTTGCGCACAGCGCGTGCGGATTTACCGCCCTGGGTGGCGACCACGATCAGCGGCGCTTCCAGTTTCTCAGCGGTTTCTACCGCGCCGCGGCACACCGCTTCGGTGATGCGCAGTTTACGGTTGTCGTTGTTGAAGTCCAGACGGCTGGTCATCACGCGGTCGGTACGTTCGCAAATGGTCGCCATGATGGTGACCGCTTCCAGCGGGTATTTACCTTTCGCGGATTCGCCGGACAGCATCACCGCATCGGTGCCGTCGAGGATGGCGTTAGCCACGTCGCCGGCTTCAGCGCGGGTCGGACGCGGGTTCTTGATCATGGAGTCCAGCATCTGGGTGGCGGTGATAACCACTTTACGCGCGCGGATACATTTTTCGATGATCATTTTCTGGGCGAAGATAACTTCTTCAACCGGGATCTCCACGCCCATGTCGCCACGCGCAACCATGATGCCGTCAGAGGCTTCGAGGATTTCGTCGAAGTTGTTGAGGCCTTCCTGGTTTTCGATTTTGGAGATGATCTGGATGTTTTCACCGCCGTGGGCTTTCAGGTGCTCACGGATCTCGACGACGTCGGAACGTTTACGGATGAAGGAGGCCGCGACGAAGTCCACGCCCTGTTCGCAACCGAAGATCAGGTCCTGTTTGTCTTTCTCAGCCAGCGCCGGCAGGGCGATGGAGACGCCCGGCAGGTTAACGCCTTTGTTCTCGCCAAGATCGCCATTGTTCAGCACTTTACAGATAACTTTGTTGCCTTCGATAGCCGTGACTTCCATGCCGATCAGGCCATCGTCCACCAGGACGGTGTTGCCGACGGCGAGGTCGGAGGTGAAGCCTTCATAGGTTACCGCAACGATTTCGTTGTTGCCGATGACGGATTTATCGGTAGTGAAGGTGAAGGTCTGGCCTGCTTTCAGGGAGACGTCGTTGCCGCCTTCCAGCTTGATGGTACGAATTTCCGGCCCTTTGGTGTCCAGCAGAATAGCGGCTTTCTTACCGGTTTTGCTCATCACATTGCGCAGGTTCTGGATGCGCTGACCGTGTTCCGCATAGTCACCGTGGGAGAAGTTCAGACGCATCACATTCATGCCGGCTTCCAGCATTTTGGTCAGCATCTCTTCAGATTCGGTTTTCGGTCCGATGGTGCAAACAATTTTGGTCTTTTTCATGACAGTTTTAGTCTTTAAGTTGTGAAGGATATGGAATTCTCGCTCCGCGGGCGCACTGCCGGGGAGCCAAACCTGTATTACGAAAGTTGCTAAGCCACGCCCTAAGGATAGGTGACAACCCTGAAGCGTGCAGAAGAATGTGTGCTGGCGGTTCAGCCCATGAAATGTGGCAAGGTGTTATGCGTTTTATCATGCAGTCCAATGCGCTGAAACCATTCAAGAAAGAATCGAAGCGCATTATACGCTGCCGAAATCAAAAAGGAAAATAAAAACCTCGTTTCAAATTATGGACAAAACGCGTAACAAAACCGGCACGTTATGCAAAAATCTACGCAACACACTTTTTCGTCACCGGCTATGAAAAAGGGTAAAAGAAATGGATTATTTCGCTATCATGAGCCGGTAAAATGCGTCATTGAACCTTTAAAGTGGCGATGGTTTGCGTTGTGCGGGAAATCTATCAATAATGATTTGATTGATAATGATAAAATACGAGCCAAATTCTATGGGAAATAAAGCGAAAGACGACGACCTGTACCAGGAAATGTGCCGCGTGGTGGGTAAAGTCGTGCTGGAAATGCGTGACCTGGGTCAGGAGCCGAAACACATTGTCATTGCCGGTGTGCTGCGCACCTCGCTGGCGAACCGCAAAATCCAGCGTTCGCCGCTCACCGTGGAGGCTATGGAGAAAGTCATTCATGCGCTTTCCGGGCACTGAACCCTTACGCCGGCGGGTCAGGAAATCACGAAGCGGATCACTGCCCGGACGGCAATGTCACAATGGTGAGCCACCATCGCTTCATCGTCGATGGCGGGTAGCGGATCGTCAAGATACAGGCTGCTGAAGGTGTAGAAGTTCGACACCTGATAAAAGCTGAAACTGCTGATTAACCGGTGGACATCGCGCGCGTCGAGCCCCGCCTGAAAGACGCCCTGCTGCTGGCCGCGCAGTAAAATGTCTTCCAGAATCGACAGGGCGGTACGATTCAGCGGCTTCAGTTCACCCGAGCTTTTTAACCACTTGCCGCGCTGCATATTCTCCATGCAAATGACGCGCATATAGTCCGCATGGGTGGCGTGATAGCGCACGCTCCAGCGCACCAGCCGCACCAGCGCCTCCACCGGCGGCACATTCTCCAGCCCCAGCTGCTGCTCGGTTTCGCGGATCCGCGCATACACATGCTGCAGCACCTCCTGATAGAGCTGTTCTTTGCTTTTGAAGTAGTAAACCACCATGCGTTTGGTGGTCTGCGCCTCGGTGGCGATCTGCTCCATGCGGGCGCCTGACAGCCCGTGTTCAGCAAAGACAGCGATAGCGGCGCTGAAAATCCGCGCCTTCAGGGATTGTGCTTCATCATGGGCAACGACGGTCATGGCAACTCCTTTTTCTTGGGTGACAAAAAATACACATAATGATCACAATTTAGCAACCTGGCATGGCGCAAATGAACCAAATGATACATATTCAAGGCTTACGTCAGCTGTTGACCCGAGGACCTTATGCTGCGCTCTATCGCCACCGTTTCGATTTCCGGCACCCTGCCTGAGAAGCTGCACGCTATTGCGGCGGCGGGGTATCAGGGGGTGGAAATTTTCGAGAACGATCTGCTCTATTATACGGGGACGCCGGCGGAAATCCGCCAGCTTGCCGCCGATTTAGGGTTAAAAATCACGCTTTTTCAACCCTTTCGCGATTTTGAAGGCGCCAGTCGGGCGCAGTTTGCGGCGAATATGGCCCGCGCTCGGCGCGAATTTGCTCTGATGCACGAGCTGGGCTGCGAGACGCTGCTGCTGTGCAGCAATGTGCAGCCGGACTGCTCGGCGGATAGCGAATTGCAGGTCGCGGACCTGCGGGCGCTGGCCACGCTGGCGGAAGAGGAGGGGATCGCTATCGGCTATGAGGCCCTGGCCTGGGGAACCCATGTGAACCGCTGGCAGCAGGCCTGGGAGCGGGTGCGGCGGGTGGACAGCCCGGCGTTGGGCCTGGTGCTCGACAGCTTCCATATTCTGGCCCGCGGCGACACGCTGGACGCGCTACCGTCGGTGCCGGTGGAGAAAATCACCTTTGTACAGCTCGCCGATGCGCCGTATATGAAAATGGATTTGCTGGAGTGGAGCCGCCACTTCCGCTGCTTTCCCGGACAGGGGGAGCTGCCGCTGGAGGCGTTTGCCGAGCAGATCACCCGCTGTGGCTACCGCGGCCCCTGGTCGCTGGAGATCTTCAATGACGGTTTTCGCGCCTCGCCGAACGGCGCGACGGCCAAAGATGGTTATCGTTCGCTGCTGTGGCTGGAGGAGCAAACCCGCCGTCGGCTCCCGACGTGCGATGCCGATCTGTTTTCACCGCCGCCGCTGCCGGTCTATCACGGGCTGGAGTTTATCGAATTCGCCGCCAGCGCCGCCGAGGCGCAGCGCCTGGGGCAACATCTGCAGGCGCTGGGTTTTCAGCACGAGGGAAGCCACCGCTCCAGACAGGTGACGCTGTGGCGCAACGGCGGGGCGCGGATCGTCATCAACCATCAGCCGCACAGCTGGGCCGACCATTTTTATCAACGCCACGGGGTATCGCTCTGCGCGATGGCGCTGCGGGTCGAGCACAGCGCGTCGCTTGTCGCCCGCGCCCGCGCGCTGGGGTATGCCACCTGGCAGGGCGACGCCGGGCCGAACGAAACGCCGATCCCGGCGATCTGCGCCCCCGACGGCAGCCTTATCTATCTCATCGACGCCGGTGAGGCTATCTACGAGCGCGATTTTCATCTGCGTGATGGCGTGACGGTGCGCGAGGATTATCTCGGTATCGATCATCTGGCGCTGGGAATGGAGGCCGACAGCCGCGATAACTGGGTGATGTTCTTCCGTACGGTGTTTGGTTTTTCCCTTGAGCATGAGCAGACGCTGCCGGACCCGTATGGACTGGTGCGCAGCCTGGCGGTGCGCAGCCCGCAGGGCGATATCCGTCTGGCGCTGAATATTTCGCAGAGCCGGGCGACGCAGATCGCCCGCTCCGTCGCCTGCTACCAGGGGGCGGGGCTGCAGCATGCCGCCTTTGCCTGCCGCGATCTGCCGGCCGCCTGCGACCAGCTTGCCGAGGTTGCCCGCCATACGCTGCCGATCCCGGTCAATTATTATGACGATCTGCTGGCGCGCTTTGGCGGCGAGTTGGACGTCGGGCAGCTTCAGCGCCAGCAGCTCCTCTATGACCGCGATCCGCAGGGGGGAGATTTCCTGCATCTTTACACCCGGCCCTTTACCGCCGGCCGCTTTTTCTTTGAGTTAACCGAGCGCCGGGCTGGCTATGCGCTCTATGGCGCAGCGAATGCGGCCGTCCGTCTGGCGGCGATGCAGTATTGTTAGCCTGAATCAAATGGTTCATTATGCGTTAAACACAATAACAACACCCTCTGTACCCGAGACAGGAACCGACTATGAGCTCATATAGCCCTAACCCGACGGCTGCCGCCCAGCCAGCCGTCACCGTGCGCCGCTCCCGGCGGCGTATCGGCATTCTTGCGCTGTTGGCCATTGGCACCATGATCAACTATCTCGATCGCACCGTACTGGGGATCGCCGCCCCAAAGCTCACCGCTGAGCTGGGGATCGACCCGGCGATCATGGGAATCCTCTTCTCCGCCTTCGCCTGGACCTATGCTCTGGCGCAGATCCCCGGCGGACTGTTTCTCGACCGCTTTGGCAACAAAGTGACCTACTTTTTGTCACTGACCCTGTGGTCGCTGTTTACCCTGTTCCACGGCATGGCGGTGGGGCTGAAGACGCTGCTGCTGTGCCGCTTCGGGCTCGGTATTAGCGAAGCGCCGTGCTTTCCGGTCAACAGCCGGGTGGTCAGCGCCTGGTTCCCACAGCAGGAGCGGGCGAAGGCCACGGCGGTGTACACCGTGGGGGAGTATCTCGGGCTGGCCTGCTTTGCGCCGCTGCTGTTCTGGATCATGGACGGTTTCGGCTGGCGGGTGCTGTTCGTCAGCGTCGGCGCGGTCGGTATTCTGTTTGCCCTGGTGTGGTGGCGCTGCTACCGCGAACCGCATGAAGATCCGCGCCTTAGCCAGCAGGAGCGCGAGCATATCAAAAACGGCGGCGGCCTCAGCGCCCCGACCGACCAGCAGGTGGCGTTCAGCTGGCCGCTGGTCCGCCAGCTGCTGAGCAAACGGCAGATCATCGGCGCCAGCATCGGCCAGTTTGCCGGCAATACCGTGCTGGTGTTTTTTCTCACCTGGTTCCCCACCTGGCTGGCCACCGAGCGGCATATGCCCTGGCTGAAGGTTGGCTTCTTCTCCATCCTGCCGTTTGTCGCCGCCGCCGGCGGGGTGATGTTTGGCGGCTGGCTCTCCGACAAACTGCTCAAGGCCACCGGGTCGGCCAATCTTGGCCGTAAGCTGCCGATCGTTGCCGGCCTGCTGATGGCCAGCTGCATCATCACCGCGAACTGGCTGGAGAGCGACCTGGCGGTGATCCTGGTGATGTCGTTTGCCTTTTTTGGCCAGGGGATGGTGGGTCTCGGCTGGACGCTGATCTCCGATATCGCCCCGAAGGGGCTGGGCGGTCTGACCGGCGGCCTGTTTAACTTCTGCGCCAACCTCGCGGGGATCCTCACCCCGCTGGTGATCGGCTTTATCGTTGCCGGGTTCGGCAATTTCTTCTACGCCTTGATCTACATCGGCGGCGCCGCGCTGCTGGGCGTGGTGGCCTATCTGTTTATCCTCGGCGACGTCAAACGTATCGAGTTATCGCAGTAAGCAAAGGAGCAAGGCATGGTGATTAGTGGGAATACGCGGCTGATAGCGCACCTTGGCTATCCGACCGCCAGTTTTAAGGCGCCGATGATCTACAACCCGTGGTTCGTTGACCAGCAGGTGGACGTGAAGGTGGTGCCGATGGGGGTCAGGCCGGAGGACTACGCCGCGTTTATTCCGCCGCTGTTTACGATGACCAACATCATCGGCGCGCTGGTGACGATGCCGCATAAAATCGCCACCTGCGATCTGGTGCAGCGCCTGAGCCCGACGGCGGCCATCGCTGGCGCCTGCAATGCCATCCGCCGCGAGGCTGACGGTAGCCTGAGCGGAGACATGTTCGATGGCGAGGGATTTGTGCTGGGCCTGCGTCGTAAAGGGTTTAACCCGCAGGGGACGCGGGCGCTGGTGGTTGGCAGCGGCGGGGTGGGATCGGCTATCGCCGCCTCCCTCGCGGCGGCGGGGGTCAGCGCCCTGACCCTGTACGATACCCGGCCCGGGGTGGCGCACGCCCTCGCCGGGCGGCTGCATCAGCACTATCCGCAGCTCGATATCACCCTGATGCAGCCCGATCCTGCCGGACACGAGCTGGTGGTCAATGCCACCCCGCTGGGGATGAAGGCCAGCGATCCGCTGCCGCTGGACGTTGACCGTCTGGCGCCAGGCGCCTGGGTGGGGGAAGTCGTCATGACTCAGGAGTACACCCCGCTGCTGAGGGCCGCTCAGGCACGACAGTGCCACATCCAGCGCGGGACCGACATGCTGTTTGAAATGATCCCTGCCTATCTGCGCTTTTTTGACCTACCGGTAGCCACCCCCGAGCAGCTGCGGACCCTGGCAGAAATTCGCTACTGACGCGACGGCAAACCGGGTAATATAACGCTATATTATCCGGTTTATAGCGACCTCTTATGACAAACACCACTCTCACGCTGCTGGCGGCGGGAAGCCTGAGAAGCGCTTTCCTGCCGCTGGTGGCGCACTTTCGGCAGCACACTGGCCTGGCGGTTGATGCGCAGTTTGGCCCTGCCGGCCTGCTGCGCGAGAGAATCGAAGCCGGGGCACCGTGCGCGGTTTTTGCTTCCGCCAATGCGGCGCACCCGCAGGCGCTGCTGCAGGCAGGTCTGGCGCAGGAATGCCAGGGATTTGCCGGCAACCAGCTGATGCTGACCGCCCGGCGCTCACCGGACAATGATGGCCTGGACTGGCTGGCGCTGCTCAGCACGCCCCGCCTGCGGTTGGCGACCTCCACGCCGGGCTGCGATCCGTCGGGAGATTATACCTGGCAGCTGTTCGCCCGAATTGAGGCACGCTATCCAGGGTTGGGCAACGCGATGGCCGGGCGGGCGCAGCAGCTGGTCGGCGGCAGAGACTCACTGAGCGTGCCGCCGGGAGAGATAGCCGGCGCGTGGCTTATTCGCCAGAATCTGGCGGATCTGTTTATCGGCTATGCGCACTATGGCCCCGCGCTGGCCACCTGCGACGATCTGCGTACCCTGACCATCCCGGCGCCGTGGAATATTCGCTGCGATTACCAGCTGGCGCGTCTCAGGGCCGATCCCGCCGCGCTGGCCCTGTATCGCTTTATCCTCGGCGACGTTGGCCAGGGGTATCTTCGGCAGGCGGGTTTTATGCCGTTCAGCGACGCAGCGTAAACCCCGGCGCCAGCAGAGGGAACGCGGAGGCGGCATGGCGGATCAGGCGTACCGGCAGGCCGTACGCTTGCCGGAGATGCGTTTCGCTCAGCACGTCGGCGGTCTCGCCCGCCAGCCACCGGCCCTCCGGCAGCAGAAGCAGCGTATGGCTGGCCACCTGTAGGGCGTGGTTGGGATCATGGGTGGTGAACAGGACGGTGCGCGCCTGGCGGTGGGCGAGGTCGCCGATCAGCTGCAGCACCACCTGCTGGTTACCGAGGTCCAGCGCCGAGCAGGGCTCATCCAGCAGGATATTCTGGCTGGCGCTGACCAGCGCGCGGGCAATCAACACCAGCTGCTGCTGGCCGCCGGAGAGGGCGCCGAAGTCATCTTCGGCCAGGGCGGCAATCCCCAGCTGCGCCAGCGCCTGCTCAACCCGCCGGGCATCCTCCTCGTCCGGCTGGGCAAAGAGATCCACGTGACGGGCCCGGCCCATCAGCACCACATCGCTCACGCGCCAGCGAAAAGCGGGACGAAACGACTGCGGAACCAGGGCCACGCCGCCCTCGCACTACATCTCGCCGCCCAGCGGCGGCAACACGCCGGTCAGGGTATCCAGCAGGGTACTTTTTCCCCGGCCATTGGCGCCCAGCACCGCCCAGATCTCACCGGGCCGGCAGGCCAGCGTGAGCGGGGCGAAGAGCGGCTGACGGTGGCCGTAGCGTAGCGCTTGCAGCGATAATGAGCTGTTCATCGGGTCGTACTCCGGCGTCGGGATTGCACCAGCAACACGGTAAACAGCGGCGCCCCGAGCAGGGCGGTGATGATCCCGATCGGGATCTCCGCCTGGGTCAGCGTGCGCGCCAGATCGTCCACCACCAGCATCAGCGCGGCGCCGAGCCAGAAGGCGGTGGGCAGCAGGCGACGATGGTCAGCCCCTACCAGCAGACGGGCGAGGTGCGGGACCACCAGACCCATCCAGGCGATGCTGCCGCTGACCGCCACCTGGGCTGCCACCAGCACCGCGCAGCAAACCAGCACGCCGCGACGCAGCGCGGCCACCGGAACGCCAAGACTGCGGGCATCCCGTTCCTCCAGGGCCAGCAGGTTGATACGCCAGCGCAGCTTCCACAGCGCCCCGGCAGCCACCGCCAGGGGCAGGGACATAAGCAGTACCTTATGCCAGCTGGCGGTCGCGAAGCTGCCGAGCAGCCAGAAAACGATGTTCGGTAACGTCTCTTCGCTGTCGGCGAGGTACTGCATCAGGCTGACCAGCGCGGCGAAGAAGCCGCTGAGAATGATCCCGGACAGAATCAGCCCCAGCGTGCTGTCCCGCCCCTGCAGGGCGGCGAGGGCGTAAATCAGCCCCAGCGCGACGAGGCCGAAGAAAAAGGTCGAGGCCATCATCAGCAGACTGCCGACGCCCAACAGGATCGCCAGCGTGCCGCCGAAGGCGGAGCCGGCGGTTACCCCGATGATGTGCGGGTCCACCAGCGGGTTCTGGAACACGCCCTGCAAGGTGGCGCCGCACAGCCCCAGCGCGCCCCCGGCCAGCAGGGCCATCACCACGCGCGGCAGGCGAACCGACCAGACGATCTGCCCGATCACCCCTTCTCCTGGCGGCAGATGGACCAGAGTGTGGCCAACGGCGCTCAGGCTTAACGGGTACTGGCCGAAACAGAGCGAGGCGACCGCGATCGCCAGGGTCACCAGCGCCAGGCTACCCTGCACCAGCCAGGGATGATGGTTAGCGGGCATCTGGCGTCCACGCCACGCGGTAAAAACGCTGATAGTAATCGCTGGCTTTACTGTCCACATCGATGCTCTGGTAGCGCGCGGGATAGAGTTTTTTCGCCATCCACAGCTCACCCAGCGCCAGGGCCTCTGGCATGGGATAGCCCCAGGCTTTGGCGTACTCCGGCATCAGCCACACGCGGTGATGTTTCACCGCATCGATCGCCTGCCACTGCGGGTCGTTCTCTATCTGTTTGACCACCTGCGGATAACGGTCCTGGACGAAGATCACCTGGGGGTTCCACTCCAGCACCTGCTCCAGCGACACCTGGCGGGCGCCTTTTACGCTGGCGGCCGCCACGTTCAGCGCCCCGGCGTGCGCCATCATCAGCCCGGTGTATTTGCCAGCGCCATAGGTATTCAGATCGGGGTTGGCCATGTACACCCGCACCCGCTGGTTCTGGGGAATATCGGCCACCGGCGCATTGGCTTGCTTGCGCGCCTCGAAGGTGTAGTGAATCAACGCCTCGGCCTCGGGCTGGCGCTCGACCACCTCGCCGATAAGGCGGATCCCCTCCATCAGCCCGGCGTTATAGGCCTGCTCTTCGTCAGCCATGGTGGGGTTCATTTTATTTTTTTCCCCGGCGGCATCGTGGCGCAGCGAGATGGCCACTACCGGGATCCCGGCCTGTTGGATCTGCGCGATCATCGCCGGCGGCGCATAGTTGGCGACGAAAACCACCTGCGGACGCAGCGCCAACAGGCTTTCAATATTGACCTGGGTAAGATCGCCCGGGGTCGCCAGCTGCGCGATCTTCGGCATAAAGCGGGCGAACTGCGGCCCGAGCTGTTTCTGCCAGCTGCTTAAGACGCCGACGATATCCTCGGCGGCATGCAGTTGTACCAGCAGGTTGAGCGTCTGATGCTGCAGAACCACAACGCGGGTGACGTGGTCGGGGAGGGTGACCTGGCGACCCAACTGGTCGGTGACGGTGCGGTCGGCGAAGGCCTGGCCGGTGAACAGGCTGGCGCTGAGCAGCGTCAGGCCCAGCAGTAAGGGGTGTTTTGACATGGTGTGGCCCGAATGGCGTGAAAATTCGTTGTGTATTAAATTATATAACGAAGCCGGGCGCAATGGGCGATCGCATTTACCCTCATCACGATCAGGGCATTTCGTACCACACTTCTTCATCCTCCATGCGGGCTTCTATCTGCCTCGCCACCCTCTGCAGCGCGGGGAGATGCTTCTGCGCCGCCTGCTCAATGGTCATTGCGCTGGCGATATAGACCAGGTTCAGGCAGCCGATAACCCGCTGCTGACTGCAGACCGGCACGGCGATCGAGGCGATTTTCTCCTCCTGCCGCCAGCTGCGGAAGTTTTCGCCATAGCCGTTCTGGCGGGTGCGGGCGAGGATCGCCGCCAGCCGTTCCGGTTCGCGGGCCAACTGATACTCAGCTTCCGGACGGGCGGCCAGCATGCTGACGATGGCGTCGCGTTCCGCGTCGGGGGCAAAGGCCAGCCACGTCAGTCCGGAGGCGGTGAGCAGCAGCGGCAGCCGCCGTCCGACCATCGCGCGGTGAAACGACAGTCGGCTGAAGCGGTGGGTAGTCTCGCGCACCACCATGGCGTCGACGTCGAGGGTGGTGATGTCCGTTGGCCACTGCACCTCGCGCAGCAGCTCGCCGAGCAGCGGCGTGGCGAGGGCAGAAATCCAATGTTCGTCACGAAATCCATCGCTCAGCTGGCGGACGTTAATGGTCAACCGGAAGCTGTCATCGGAGCGGCTGCGGCGGACAAAACCCTCCTCCTGTAGCGTCTCCAGCAGCCGGCGCACGGTGGTGCGATGCAGGCCGCTAAACTCCGCCAGCAGGCCCGGTGTCGCGCCGCTGTCGAATTTATTTAACAATTTTAATAACAATAAACCCCGGCTTAATCCGCGCACCGTTTTGTACGCTGCGGACCCATCGTCACGCATAAACCCTCCCTTAAAATGCTTTAAAAACAGTGTGGTGCACCTGGTGCACATTCGATGATGTTTTGATTGTAGCCGAAAACCCCCGCCCTATACTCAGCCCATTATAAAAAAACGTTTACACATGATTAACAAATTGCCTGTCAGCCGGGCAGTTTCCGAGTCGTGAGGTCGCTGAGAATGACAACATCTACACCCGATATTCAACCCGCCGTGCAGCATACCGCTCAGGTCGCCATCGTTGGCGCCGGTCCGGTTGGTCTGATGATGGCCAACTACCTTGGCCAGATGGGCATCAGCGTGCTGGTGGTGGAAAAGCTCGCCACACTGATCGATTACCCGCGGGCCATCGGCATTGACGATGAATCCCTGCGGGCGATGCAGGCGGTGGGGCTGGTGAATGACGTGCTGCCGCATACCACGCCGTGGCACGCCATGCGTTTTCTCACCCCAAAAGGCCGCTGCTTTGCCGATATCCAGCCGATGACCGATGAGTTTGGCTGGTCGCGGCGCAACGCCTTCATTCAGCCGCAGGTCGATGCGGTGATGTATCACGGTCTGCAGCGTTTCCCGCAGGTCCGCTGCCTCTTCTCCCGCGAAGTGGAAGCCTTTAGCCAGACCGGTGACAGTGTCACGTTAAATCTTAAAGGACCGGACGGCGAGCGGGAGACGGTGCGCGCGGACTGGCTGGTGGCCTGCGACGGCGGCGCCAGCTTTATTCGCCGTACGCTGAACATCCCCTTCGAAGGTAAAACCGCGCCGAATAAGTGGATCGTCATCGATATCGCTAACGACCCGCTGGCCACCCCGCACGTTTACCTGTGCTGCGACCCGGTGCGACCCTACGTTTCCGCCGCGCTGCCCCACGGCGTGCGCCGCTTTGAATTTATGGTGATGCCCGGCGAAACCGAAGCTCAGCTCAGCGAACCGCACAATATGCGCCGCCTGCTGAGCAAAGTGCTGCCGGACCCGGATCGCGTCGAGCTGATCCGCCAGCGGGTCTATACGCATAACGCCCGCCTTGCCGAGCGCTTTCGCATCGACCGCGTGCTGCTGGCCGGCGACGCGGCGCACATCATGCCGGTCTGGCAGGGGCAGGGATATAACAGCGGCATGCGCGACGCCTTCAACCTGGCGTGGAAGCTGGCGCTGGTGGTCAATGGCAAAGCGGGAGAGACGCTGCTCGACAGCTACCAGCAGGAGCGCCGCGACCACGCGAAAGCGATGATTGACCTGTCGGTTACCGCCGGCCATGTACTGGCGCCGCCGAAGCGCTGGCAGGGGGCCGCGCGCGACGGCCTCTCCTGGCTGCTGAATTACCTGCCGCCGGTGAAACGCTACTTCCTCGAGATGCGCTTTAAGCCGATGCCGCAGTACCGCGAGGGGGCGCTGCTGACCGACGGCGCCGGCAAAACCTCGCCGGTGGGCAAAATGTTTATTCAACCGCAGGTGACGCTGGAGAGCGGCGAGAGCGTGCTGCTCGACGAGGTTATCGGGGCGAATTTCGCCATTATCGGCTGGGGCTGCAACCCGCAGTGGGGGCTCGACGCCGGGCAGATCGCCCGCTGGCGCGCGATTGGCGTGCGCTTTATCCAGGTGGTGCCCGAGGTGCAGATCCATCGCGAGCAGGATAACGCCCCCGGCACGCTGCGGGTGGGCGATACGCAAAACCGCCTCAAAAGCTGGTTTGCACTGCATAACACCGCCATCGCCGTGGTCAGGCCGGACCGCTTTGTCGCCGCTCTCGCCATCCCGCAAACCCTCGGCGCGCAGCTGACCGCTCTGGCGGAAAAAATGGCCCTCGCAACCGGGGATACCGCCCACGCTGAAGAGAAGGTGGCCTGATATGCATGCCTATTTGCACTGTCTCTCCCACACCCCGCTGGTGGGATTCGTAGACCCGGAGCAGGCGGTCCTTGATGAAGTGAACCGGGTGATTGCCGACGCCCGGCGGCGGATCGCTGAATTCGATCCCGAGCTGGTAGTGCTCTTCGCTCCCGATCACTACAACGGTTTTTTCTATGACGTGATGCCGCCGTTCTGCCTCGGCGTCGGCGCCACCGCCATCGGCGACTTCGCCAGCGCCGCCGGCGACCTGCCGGTGCCGACCGAGCTGGCGGAAGCCTGCGCCCACGCCGTGATCAACAGCGGTATCGACCTGGCGGTGTCGTACAACATGCAGGTGGACCACGGCTTCGCCCAGCCGCTGGAGTTTCTGCTGGGTGGCCTGGACCGCGTGCCGGTGCTGCCGGTGTTTATTAACGGCGTCGCCGCGCCGCTGCCGGGTTTTCAACGCACCCGGCTGCTGGGCGAGGCGATGGGCCGCTTTCTCAATACCCTCAATAAGCGGGTGCTGATCCTCGGCTCGGGCGGACTCTCGCACCAGCCGCCGGTGCCGGAGCTGGCGAAGGCCGACGCCCATCTGCGTGACCGTCTGCTCGGCGGCGGCAAACAGCTGCCGCCGGACGAACGTGCGCTGCGCCAGCAGCGGGTGATCAGCGCCGCCCGACGGTTTACCGAAGACCCGCACTCGCTCCATCCCCTCAACCCGGTCTGGGACAACCGCTTTATGAGCCTGCTGGAGCAGGGGCGGCTGAGCGAACTGGACGCGATCGGCAATGACGAGCTGTCGGCGATGGCCGGCAAATCGACGCACGAAATTAAGACCTGGGTGGCCGCTTTTGCCGCGCTATCCGCTTTTGGCCGCTGGCGCAGTGAAGGCCGCTATTACCGGCCGATCCCCGAGTGGATCGCCGGATTCGGCTCGCTGAGCGCCACCACCGAGATTTGATTAACCGGGAGACTAACATGAGCTATCAACCGCAAACTGAAGCCGCCACCAGCCGATTCCTCAATGTCGACGAGGGGGGCCGCACGCTGCGCATCCATATCAATGACTGCGGCGACGGGAAAGAGACCGTGGTCATGCTGCACGGCTCCGGGCCGGGGGCCACCGGCTGGGCCAACTTCAGCCGCAATATTGACCCGCTGGTCGAGGCGGGCTATCGCGTGCTGCTCCTCGACTGTCCGGGGTGGGGCAAAAGCGATGCTATCGTCAACAGCGGCTCGCGTTCGGACCTCAACGCCCGCATTCTGAAAAGCGTGGTCGATCAGCTGGGGATCGATAAAGTCCATCTGCTGGGCAACTCGATGGGCGGCCATAGCGCGGTGGCCTTCACCCTGAGCTGGCCGGAGCGGGTGGCTAAGCTGGTGCTGATGGGCGGGGGGACCGGCGGCATGAGCCTGTTCACACCGACGCCGACCGAGGGCATCAAGCTGCTGAACGCCCTGTACCGCGAGCCGACCATTGAAAACCTCAAAAAGATGATGAGCATCTTCGTCTTCGACACCCGCGACCTCACCGAGGCGCTGTTCGAGGCGCGTCTCAACAATATGCTGTCGCGCCGCGACCATCTGGACAACTTCGTCCAGAGCCTGGAAGCCAACCCGAAGCAGTTTCCTGACTTTGGCCCGCGGCTGGGCGAAATCAGCGCGCCAACTCTGATCGTCTGGGGACGCAATGACCGCTTCGTGCCGATGGACGCCGGGTTGCGCCTGCTCGCCGGGATCGCCGGTTCGGAACTGCATATTTACCGCGACTGCGGCCACTGGGCGCAGTGGGAACATGCCGACAGTTTTAATCAGCTGGTGCTCAATTTCCTCGCACGGGCTTAAGGAGTAAATGATGACTTTTTCTCTTGACGCGCTGGCCCGGCAGCTCCGCGACGCGGAACAGAGCGGCCAGGCGATCGCCCCGCTGCGCAATATTCTCGGCGTCGACAATGCCGACGCCGCCTATGCCATCCAGCGCCTGAACGTCCAGCACCATGTGGCCCATGGCCGGCGGGTGGTGGGCCGCAAGGTGGGCCTGACCCATCCCAAAGTGCAGCAGCAGCTGGGCGTCAATCAGCCGGACTTCGGCACCCTGTTTGCCGACATGTGCTACGGCGACAACGCCGAGGTGCCGTTTGGCCGCGTGCTGCAGCCCAAGGTGGAGGCCGAGATCGCCCTGGTGCTGAAGCAGGATCTGCCGCATGCCGATACCACTTTTGATGAACTGTATAACGCCATCGAATGGGTATTGCCGGCGCTGGAGGTGGTGGGCAGCCGCATTCGCGACTGGTCAATCGGCTTTGTCGACACCGTCGCCGATAACGCCTCCTGCGGCCTGTACGTCATTGGCGGCCCGGCGCAGCGTCCGGCGGGACTGGATCTGAAGCAGTGCGCCATGCACATGACCCGCAACCAGGAGCTGGTCTCCAGCGGCCGCGGCAGCGAGTGTCTGGGGCATCCGCTGAACGCCGCAGTCTGGCTGGCGCGCAAGCTGGCGAGTCTCGGCGAACCGCTGCGGGCGGGGGATATCGTGCTGACCGGGGCGTTAGGCCCGATGGTGACGATTAACGAGGGGGACAGCTTTGTCGCCCATATCGAAGGTATTGGCTCAGTCGCGGCACGCTTCGTTGCCGCCGGAGAAGGAGATCGTGATGCGTAAACGTAAAGTCGCCATTATCGGCTCCGGGAATATCGGCACCGATTTAATGATTAAAATCCTGCGCCACGGCCAGCATCTGGAGATGGCGGTGATGGTCGGCATCGACCCGCAGTCGGATGGCCTGGCCCGCGCCCGGCGCCTGGGCGTTGCGACCACTCACGAAGGGGTGGGCGGCCTGATGCAGATGGCGGAATTTGCCGACATCGATTTTGTTTTTGACGCCACCAGCGCCGGGGCGCACATCAAAAACGATGCCGCGCTGCGCGAAGCGAAGCCGGGGATCCGCGTTATCGACCTGACGCCGGCGGCGATTGGCCCGTACTGCGTACCGGTGGTCAACCTCGCGGACAATCTCCATCAGGGCAACGTCAATATGGTGACCTGCGGCGGGCAAGCGACCATCCCGATGATCGCCGCGGTCTCGCGAGTGGCGAAGGTGCATTACGCGGAGATTGTGGCCTCGATCGCCAGTCAATCCGCCGGGCCGGGCACGCGGGCCAATATTGACGAATTCACCGAAACCACCTCGCAGGCGATTGAAAAAGTCGGCGGGGCGGGCAAGGGCAAAGCGATTATTGTACTGAACCCGGCGGAGCCGCCGCTGATGATGCGCGATACCGTCTACGTCCTGAGCGAGCTGGCGTCGCAGGAGGCCATTGCCGCCTCGATCGTCGAAATGGCGGCGGCAGTGCAGGCTTACGTCCCAGGCTACCGGCTGAAGCAGCAGGTGCAGTTTGAGGTTATCCCCGAGGACAGGCCGGTCAACCTGCCCGGCGTCGGCTGTTTTTCCGGCCTGAAAACCGCGGTTTACCTCGAAGTGGAAGGGGCGGCGCACTATCTGCCAGCGTACGCGGGCAACCTCGATATTATGACCTCGGCGGCGCTGGCGACGGCGGAGCAAATGGCCGGGGCAATGCACAGCGCGGCGGGAGCGACAGCATGAACGGTAAAAAACTTTATATCTCGGACGTGACGCTGCGCGATGGTATGCACGCTATTCGTCACCAGTATTCCCTGGCGCAGGTGCAGCAGATCGCCAGCGCGCTGGATAAGGCTGGGGTCGACTCCATCGAAGTGGCCCATGGCGATGGCCTGCAGGGATCCAGCTTCAACTATGGCTTTGGCGCCCACAGCGACATCGCCTGGATTGAAGCGGCAGCGGATGTCGTGAGCCAGGCGAAAATCGCCACCTTGCTGCTGCCGGGCATCGGCACGCTGCACGATCTGAAAGCGGCGTATCAGGCCGGAGCGCGGGTGGTGCGGGTCGCCACCCACTGCAGCGAAGCGGACGTCGCGGCGCAACATATTGCCTTTGCCCGCGAGCTGGGAATGGACACCGTCGGTTTTCTGATGATGAGCCATATGATCTCCCCGCAGGCGCTGACGCAGCAGGCGTTGAAGATGGAATCTTACGGCGCGACCTGTATCTATGTGGTGGATTCCGGCGGGGCGATGAACATGAACGACATTCGCGACCGCTTCCGCGCCCTGAAGGCGGTGCTGAAGCCGGAGACCGCCACCGGGATGCATGCCCATCATAATCTGAGCCTCGGGGTGGCGAACTCGATCGTCGCGGTGGAAGAGGGGTGCGATCGCATTGACGCCAGCCTGGCCGGGATGGGGGCGGGGGCGGGCAATGCGCCGCTGGAGGTGTTTATTGCTGCCGCCGACAAGCTCGGCTGGCAGCATGGCACCGATCTCTACGCCCTGATGAACGCGGCCGATGAGCTGGTGCGGCCGCTGCAGGATCGCCCGGTGCGTGTCGACCGCGAAACGCTGGCGCTGGGCTACGCCGGAGTCTACTCCAGCTTCCTGCGCCACAGCGAAGCGGCGGCCAAGCGCTATGGCCTCAGCGCGGTGGATATTCTCGTCGAGCTGGGCAAGCGGCGGATGGTCGGCGGCCAGGAGGATATGATCGTCGACGTCGCGCTGGATCTGCTTAACCGCAATAAATAACTAAGAACGTGCGGCTGACAAAGCATCAGCCGCCAGTCACCTGCTCCGTTTGTTCGGCTATCGCTAAGGTACCCTATGACCAAGATAACGACTGCAACCCCCTCGCGCCTGGTGGTCACCATCGGGCTCTGTTTTATGGTGGCCCTGATGGAAGGGCTGGATCTGCAGGCGGCGGGGATCGCCGCCGTCGGCATGGCGCAGGCCTTTGCGCTGGATAAAATGCAGATGGGCTGGATCTTCAGCGCTGGGATCCTCGGCCTGCTGCCCGGCGCGCTGGTGGGCGGCATGCTGGCGGACCGCCACGGGCGTAAGCGCATTCTGTTGGGGTCGGTGCTGCTGTTTGGCCTGTTCTCGCTGGCCACCGCGCTGGCATGGAGCTTCCCGACGCTGCTGCTGGCGCGCCTGCTCACCGGCGTCGGGCTCGGGGCGGCATTGCCGAACCTGATTGCCTTAACCTCGGAAGCCGCTGGCTCACGTTTCCGCGGCCGGGCGGTAAGCCTGATGTACTGCGGCGTACCCATTGGCGCCGCGCTGGCGGCAGCGCTGGGCTTTTCCGGTCTCGCCGCGGCCTGGCAGATTATTTTCTGGATTGGCTGCGTGGTCCCGCTGCTGCTGATCCCGTTGCTGATGCGCTGGCTGCCGGAGTCGCAGGCGTTTCAGCGCGCGGAGGCCAGCGTGCCGCTGCGCACCCTGTTTGCCCCGGGCCAGGCCGCCGCTACGCTGCTGCTGTGGCTGGGTTATTTTTTCACCCTGCTGGTGGTCTATATGCTGATCAACTGGCTGCCGATGCTGCTGGTGGGCCAGGGATTCCGCGCCAGCCAGGCGGCGGGGGTGATGTTCTCTCTGCAGATCGGCGCCGCCTGCGGCACGCTGCTGCTGGGGGCGCTAATGGATAAGCTCACCCCGCTGCGGATGTCGCTCCTGATCTACAGCGGCATTCTGGCGTCGCTGCTGGCGCTGGGCAGCGCGTCGTCGCTGACTGGCATGCTGCTGGCGGGGTTTGTCGCCGGGCTGTTCGCCACCGGCGGACAAAGTGTGCTTTACGCTCTGGCGCCGCTTTTTTATCCCGCGGCCATCCGCGCCACCGGGGTGGGCACCGCCGTGGCGGTGGGGCGTCTTGGGGCGATGAGCGGCCCGCTGCTGGCCGGCAAGATGCTGGCCCTCGGCACCGGCACCGTCGGGGTGATGGCGGCCTCGGCGCCGGGCATTGTGCTGGCCGGCGTGGCGGTGTTCTGGCTGATGCATCGCCAGCAGCGCGCGGCCATGGTCTGATATGCATCCGGCGATCTGGTAAAAAAATGCCGGGCCGCCGCCTTGCCTGTCCGCGTCCCCTGGCCTAAGGTAAGACATCATTCCCTGACGCTTATCGTCCCTATGGCTTACACCTCCCGTTTGCTCAATGCGATCCCTGGCATCCGCCACGCTTTTCTCGATGTCCATGAAACCGCCGCCTTTCCCTATGCCGAGCTGGCTCCGGTGAAGCTGGTGCATGGTAATGAGGTTCATCATTATCAGCAGCCGCTGCCGACGCGCCCGCACGCCGACGCGGTGTTTACCGCGGTAGCCGGGCAAAAGGTGGGGGTGGTGACCGCCGACTGTCTGCCGCTGCTGATCGCCTCGCGCGACGGTCGCTACGTCTGCAGCGTGCATGCCGGCTGGCAGGGGCTGGTCAGCGGTATTGTCGACAACAGTCTGGCCTGTTTTCGCCAGCAGGGGGTGGCATTGGCCGATCTGGTCATCGCCGTGGGGCCGCATATTCACCCCTGCTGTTACGAAGTCTCCGCCGGATTCTATCAGCAACTGCTGGACCAGCCCGGCGGTGACCGGGTGGCCCGCCATCGCCAGCGGCTGTTCCACTCCCGTTCGGGCCCGGTCAGCGATCCGCTCAAAGCCGCCGCACGCGGCAGCGATAATCTGTGGTTTGATCTGCGCGCCTTTGCCGAAGCGATCTTCGCAGAGGCGGGGGTGGCGCCGGCGAGCGTTGAATGGCTGGGGAGTTGTACCTACTGCACCCCGCAGTCGCTGGGCTCCTACCGGCGCCGGACCCATTTTCCGGCGCCGAAGAGCTTTCAGTATTCGTGGATCATGCGCGAAGCCTGAGGCGGGCTCGCGCTAGAGCACCCGAAAACCGTGGGTGCCGTCGCGGGCCAGCTGATCCACGAGGCCATACTCCCACTCCAGATAGGCCTGCATGGACTCGGCGGAATTATCGGTTCCTTCGTACGGACGACGATAGCGGTCACGGCGCTCGACGGCGAGGCCGCTGTCGCCATGCGCCAGCGGCAGACCGGCGGCGATCCACGCCAGCGTCCCGCC
>ERZ791760.372-NODE-372-length-21217-cov-10.158822_pt1 | contig 21217 bp, 16 predicted proteins | sample MGYA00509950_ERZ791760 | MGnify/ENA primary metagenome ERZ791760 (study PRJEB30046, sample SAMN00792002) | human gut metagenome | study: EMG produced TPA metagenomics assembly of the A metagenome-wide association study of gut microbiota in type 2... | reverse complement strand
CATAGCAAAGCCCTGGCTTGTGAAAGTCAGGGCTTTGTGATTTTTTTAGAATAAGAGAGTTTTGACACACCCTCCACGCACCCCTCCATGCACCCCTCACGCACCCCTCACACACCTTCCACGCACCTTTTTTCCCCACCCCCTCCGCATATTTTACCATCCGCATCGGTCGACGCGGATGCCCCAACCTACCATATAGCAACATATTTTTCGCCCTAATTATTTGCAAATTCCAAATTATTTTACTTTATTTGCAGCCGTTAAGAAGACACAAACAACCAAATACTAATATTTTTTAAAACTATTTTATTATGAAAACCCAAATTTTACCCCCCCCCGATTGCTCGTCTTTTACTTGCAGTCTTGATGTGTCTGCCCATCTGTGGTAGCCATGCATTTGCCCAAGAATCGTATGCCGTGTTCGACAAAACCACAAACACGCTGACATTCAAGCACGACACCAACAAACCCACTGGAGCGTTTGCGCTGAATAATGGAAAAAATCTCCCAGGTTGGTACAAACCCTATCATGATACAAATGAAGATTATCAAGGATATAATGCAAACATTATCAAAAAAGTTGTCTTCGATGCTTCATTTGCCAACGCACGCCCAACGAGTTGCTACAAATGGTTCGGTGGCTGCAGATACTTAACGACCATAGAAGGCATTGACGATCTGAACACAGAGAACGTGACGGACATGAGCGACATGTTCAAGGACTGTGAGAAGCTCACAACACTCGATGTATCAAAATTCGACACTAAGAACGTGACGGACATGAGCTACATGTTCGAGTGGTGTTGTAAGCTCACAACACTCGACGTATCAAATTTCGACACAAAGAACGTGACGGACATGAAATACATGTTCAGGGTCTGTGAGAAGCTCACAACACTCGATGTATCAAATTTCGACACAAAGAACGTGACGGACATGAAAGACATGTTCGGAAGTTGTGATAAACTCACAACACTTGATTTATCAAATTTCGACACAAAGAACGTGACGGACATGAGCGCAATGTTCGATTTCTCTGAGGCACTCACAACACTTGATTTATCAAATTTCGACACAAAGAACGTGACGGACATGAGATGCATGTTCAGGAACTGTAAAGCCCTCACAACACTCGATCTTTCAAGTTTCAACACTAAGAAGGTGAAGAAAATGGGTAGCATGTTCGAGAAGTGTTATAAACTCACAACCATATATACAGGAGAAAAGTTCGTGACCACTGCATGTGAGAATGACTGGGAAAACTGGTGTATGTTTGAAAACTGCACTAATCTTGTGGGTGCCGTACCCTACGACAAGAGCAAGGTGGGCAAGGAGATGGCGAACTACACCACTGGCTACTTTACCTACAAAGCCCCAACAGAGACTTATGCCGTGTTCGACGAAGCCACGAACACGCTGACATTCAAGCACGACACCAACAAACCCGATGGAGCGTTTGCGCTGAATGATAGTAAGAATCTCCCAAATTGGTACAGAACCGATTCCTATGGAAACAACAGTCTTAGTATTGAAAAGGTTGTCTTCGATGCTTCATTTGCTAATGCACGCCCAACAAGTTGCTACGGGTGGTTCTATCGTTGTAAAGACTTAACGATCATAGAAGGCATTGAATACCTAAACACACAGAACGTGACGAATATGGGCTTTATGTTCTATGGCTGTTCTGCTCTCAAAACACTCGACGTTTCAAATTTCGACACTAAGAACGTGACGAACATGCAATCTATGTTCAATGGCTGCTCTGCTCTAACAACCATATATGCAAGCGACAAGTTCGTAACAACAGCATGTGAATCTGACGGTGGTATGTTTGTGGGCTGCATTCATCTTGTTGGTGCCGTACCTTACGACGAAAACAATGTGGACGGAGATATGGCGAACTACACCACTGGCTACTTCACATACAAAGCAGCTACTGGTATTGATGCGCCGACGGTGTCGGACGACACGGCAGCGGAGTATTACGACCTGCAGGGTCGCCGTCTGAACGCACCACAAAAGGGTGTGAACATCGTGAAGCGTGGCAAGAAAACAACAAAGGTGCTCGTGAAATAAGCATCAGGGGGTGCAGCGGTCTCCGCTGCACCAACCAAGCAATAAATATTATTCTCTTATGAAAACCAAACTTTTAAACCCGATTGCTCGTCTTTTACTTGCAATCTTGATGTGCCTGCCTATCTGTGGTAGCCGTCTGTCGGCTCAAGAGCCGTACGCCGTGTATAACGAAGCCACAAGCACGCTGACTTTTAAATATGGCACAAAACCCGCTGGAGCATATTCGCTGAATGTGGGCAGAAATACTCCAGGTTGGTACAAACCATCTAATGTAGAGGAAGATTACGAATATAATGGAAACATTATCAAGAAAGTTGTCTTCGATGCCTCATTTGCAAAAGCACGCCCAACGAGTTGCTACAAATGGTTCGATGGCTGCATATACTTAACGACCATAGAGGACATTGAATATCTGAACACAGAGAATGTGACGAACATGGGCTGCATGTTCAAGAGCAGTTATAAGCTCACTACACTTGATGTCTCAAACTTCGATACTCAGAACGTGACGGACATGAGCAATATGTTTAAGTACTGCCATGGTCTCACAACACTCGATGTCTCAAACCTCGATACCAAGAACGTGACGGACATGAGCAATATGTTTCGGTACTGCAATAGTCTCACAACACTCGATGTCTCAAACCTCGATACCAAGAACGTGACGGACATGAGTAGCATGTTCGAGCGCTGTTCTGCACTTACAACACTCGATGTCTCAAACTTCAACACTAAGAACGTGACGAACATGTCGCTCATGTTCTTCGATTGTTATAAACTTACAACACTCGACGTTTCAAGTTTCGATACTAAGAACGTGACGAACATGAACCACATGTTCAGTGATTGTTCTGCTCTCACAACACTCGATGTCTCAAAATTCGACACACAAAACGTGACGGACACGAGATACATGTTTAATTACTGTAAGACACTCACAACACTTGATGTCTCAAACTTCGATACTCAGAACGTGACGGACATGCGCGGTATGTTCCAGAACTGTTCTGCACTTACAACACTTGATGTCTCAAAATTCGATACTAAGAACGTAACGAAAATAGGCTGGATGTTCAATGGCTGCTCTGATCTAACAACCATCTATGCAAGCGACAAGTTCGTGACAACATCATGTGAGGAAGACAAGGATATGTTTGCAGGCTGCGCTAACCTTGTAGGTGCCGTACCATACGACAAAAGCAAGATTGGCAAGGAAATGGCGAACTACGCTACTGGCTACTTTACCTATAAAGCCCCAACAGAGACTTATGCCATGTTCGACGAAGCCACTAACACACTGACATTCAAGCACGACAGCAACAAACCCGATGGAGCGTTTGCGCTGAATGATGGTAAGAATCTCCCAAATTGGTACAGAACCGATTCCTATGGAAACAACAGTCTTAGTATTGAAAAGGTTGTCTTCGATGCTTCATTTGCTAATGCACGCCCAACAAGTTGCTACGGATGGTTCTATCGTTGTAAAGACTTAACAATCATAGAAGGCATCGAATACCTAAACACACAGAACGTGACAAATATGGGCTTTATGTTCTATGACTGTTCTGCTCTCAAATCGCTCGACCTTTCAAGTTTCGACACTAAGAACGTGACGAACATGCAATCCATGTTCAATGGCTGCTCTGCTCTCACCACCATCTATGCAAGCGACAAGTTCGTGACCACAGCATACAAAGAAGACTATAATATGTTTAAAGGCTGCAGTCATCTTGTTGGTGCTGTGCCTTACGACGAAAACAAAGTGGGCAAGGAAATGGCGAACTACACCACTGGCTACTTCACATATAAAGCAGCTACTGGTATTGATGCGCCGACGATGTCGGACGACACTGCAGCGGAGTATTACGACCTGCAGGGTCGCCGTCTGAACGCACCACAAAAGGGTGTGAACATCGTGAAGCGTGGCAAGAAAACAACAAAGATGCTCGTGAAATAAACATCAGGGGGTGCAGCGGTCTCCGCTGCACCAACCAAACAATAATAAACAGATAAACGAAGCAACAACAACCGACAACGAAACATCGGTTGGACAAATAAAAAAGCATTGGCGCATATAGGCTCTCAAAAGAGAAACGAATTATGCACCAATGCTTTTTCTATTTTCATACTGGTTTAATCCACCGGACTAAAATCGTCCTTGCCAACTCCGCAAAGTGGACAAACCCAATCTTCTGGAAGATCTTCAAATGCTGTACCTGGCTCTATGCCATTCTCTGGGTCGCCGACAGCTGGGTCATACTCCCAACCGCAGACATCACATACGTATTTCTTCATAGTCATATCGTTTTATTTGTTATCTGTTGCAAATATACACATTATACTTCAAACGACAAAGCGAAACGAGTAAAAGTTTTGTTAATTTATAATAATTACAACTCCATGTGCCATCTGTGGGAGACCCTTCTCTGCAAGAAGCTTCTGTTCTTTCTGTGGGAATACAGTTCTCCCACAGATTGCACTGATCAACACAGATGGTTGGTTGCGTTAGTTCGCCCACGGAATCCACAGAACTCACAGAAGTTTGGTTGCGTTAGTGGCTGCGTGGGTATGGCAGGATGCCATACCCTCCTACATCTGTGTAAATCCGTGCTATCTGTGGGAGACCCTTCTCTGCAAGAAGCTTCTGTGCGTTCCGTGCGTTCTGTGGGAATACAGTTCTCCCACGGATTGCACTGATCAACACAGATGGTTGGTTGCGTTAGTTCGCCCACGGAATCCACAGAACTCACAGAAGTTTGGGTGCGTTAGTGGTTGCCTGGGTACGGCAGGATGCCATACCCTCCTACATCTATGTAAATCCGTGCTATCTGTGGGAGACCCTTCTCTACAAGAAGCTTCTGTGGGTTCCGTGGGTTCTGTGGGAATACAGTTCTCCCACGGATTGCACTGATCAACACAGATGGGTGGTTGCGTTAGTTCGCCCACGGAATCCACAGAACTCACAGAAGTTTGGTTGCGTTAGTGGCTGCGTGGGTATGGCAGGATGCCATACCCTCCTACATCTGTGTAAATCCGTGCTATCTGTGGGAGACCCTTCTCTACAAGAAGCTTCTGTGCGTTCCGTGGGTTCTGTGGGAATACAGTTCGCCCACGGATTGCACTGATCAACACAGATGGTTGGTTGCGTTAGTGGCTGCGTGGGTATGGCAGGATGCCATACCCTCCTAAATCTGTGTAAATCCGTGCTATCTGTGGGAGACTTTTCTCTGCAAGAAGCTTCTGTGCGTTCCGTGCGTTCTGTGGGAATATAGTTCTCCCACGGATTGCACAGATCAACACAGATGGTTGGGTGCATTAGTGGTTGCGTGGGTACGGCAGGATGCCATACCCTCCTATACGATGGGGAGCGAGATGCCCTGTATCTTCTGATAGATGTCGAGCGCGAAGATGTCGGTCATACCCGAGATATAATCGATGACAGCCATGACACGCGTAGCAAAGTCGTCGCTGTTGATGTCGTACTGGCTGCTGAAGCGCTTGCGCAGCTGCTCCGAGTGGAACTTGCCAGGAGCGGTAGCAGCCTCGATGAGCGTGTCCATCAGCGTCTCCATAATCTTGTAACCCGACAACTCCACATCGAGCACCGGCTTCGAGTTGTATATGCGCTGCACGCTCACCTCCGTGCAATGGCGATACGCATCGCGCACGAGCGGAGCGACGTGGTCGATGAGCGAGCCTTGCAGTGTACCGGCGAGTATCTCCTGTTCGTGTTGCACGAAAGCCTTCGCACACTCGCTTTCGAGCAGTCCGATGGCGCAGGCACGCATATACACAATCTTCTCGTTGTTGTCGGTGATGCCCTCCTCCTCGATGCGGTCGAGAATATTCTTACGCGCCTCGTCGCTGAAGAAACCCAACAGCAGACCGCTCGCCTCGCCGTAGGAGAGGATGCGCAGCTTGTGAGCATCCTCTATGTCCATTATCTCGTAGCAGATGTCGTCGGCAGCCTCAACAAGATACACCAACGGATGGCGTGCGTAGCGCAGCGGTTCGCCCTCAGCCGAGAGGCGCAGCATACCGAGGTCGTCGGCGATGCGCTGAAACGCCTCCTGCTCGAAGCAGAAGAAGCCGAACTTGCCTTTCTTGCCGGCACACTCACTCGAATACGGGTACTTCACGATGGAAGCAAGCGTGGAGTAGGTCATCACGAAACCGCCGTCGCGTCGCCCGTGGAAGCGGTGCGTGAGCAGTCGGAAGGCGTTGGCGTTGCCCTCGAAGTGCGTTAGGTCCTCCCACATCTGCGCCGACACACAAGGCTTCAACGCCAGTCCGCGACCCTCGCGAAAGAACGCCTGTATAGCCTTCTCGCCAGAGTGTCCGAACGGCGGATTGCCCATGTCGTGCGCCAGACACGCCGTGCTCACGATGGTGCCCAGCTCCTCGAAGAGCGTACCCGCGAGTTCGGGGTGCACACGCTTCAGCGCACGCACCACGTCATTGCCCAACGACATGCCCACGCTCGCCACTTCGAGCGAGTGAGTGAGGCGATTGTGAACGAAGATGCTGCCTGGCAGCGGAAACACCTGTGTCTTGTTCTGCATACGACGGAACGGAGCCGAGAAGATAAGGCGGTCGTAGTCGCGTTTGAACTCCGAGCGGTCGTCGTGACGCTCGGGGTGGCGCAACTCCTGTCCGAGTCGCTTGTTCGATATGAGTTGTTGCCAATTCATTGCCATAATCGTTTTGTTTTGTTTATAGCACAAAATTAAAACTAATATTCCAAATAGACAAGAAGATTATTCACTCTGCTACCTATTTCCACTTTTTTAATACTCTAAAAAGGCGTAATCTCATTATAATTAAGTACTTTTGCAATTTGAAACATTACGTAACGTAAACCACAACAGAACACATAATGGTAAAAATAAAGATAGTGAACCGTGGCTCGCAGCAGCTTCCTGCTTACGCCACACCGCAGAGCGCAGGCATGGACTTGCGCGCCAACATCGTAGAACCCATCACGCTGCAGCCTATGGAGCGTCGCATCATACCCACCGGTCTGCACATCGCGCTGCCCGAGGGCTACGAGGCGCAGGTGCGCCCACGCTCAGGCTTGGCTCTGAAGCACGGCATCACCGTGCTCAACTCGCCTGGCACTATCGATGCCGACTATCGTGGCGAATTGGGCGTGCTGCTCATCAACCTCTCCACCGAGTCCTTCGTGATTGAAGCCGGCGAGCGCATCGCGCAGATGGTCATAGCACGCCACGAGCAGGGTGAGTTCTGCCTCGTTGAGGAGCTCGACGAGACGGAGCGCGGCGAGGGTGGCTACGGACACACCGGAGTGAAATAAGCAGGAGGCTACGGCATTCTTGCCGTAGCCATCAACAACAGAAATATAAATTTGCAATGGCTACGGCAAGAATGCCGTAGCCTCCTACGGTTAGCCCTCCATCGACAACTCACTTCCAAACAATTAAAGAAGAAGAAAATGAAGAAAATCATACTCGTTGCGATAGCCATGGCAGTTGTCGCTCCGCTCTTGGCTATCGGCGGAGCACGCACGGGCACATCGGTCGACATGAAGTGCGACACGATGACCATCTCTGCCGACTCGCTACTGAAGGAGACACCACTATTCGACCGCCTGTACCTCGACGCAGTGTGCCGACAGATTGCGGGCGACTCCACAGCATCAGCACTGTTAGAGCGATGCCACGAGATGCGCCCCGACGCTGCTGAGGTGTACTACTCGTTAGCCCACTCGTACCTAAAGCAGGGCAACGACTCGCTCGCAAGAGTGAACATGCGCCGAGCTGCCGAGCTGCAACCCGACAACGACAACTACCTCGAGAACGTGGCGGAGACATACATCGACCAACGCGAGTACGACCGCGCCATCGAAGCCTATGAACAGCTCTACACACACCACCGCGACCGCAGCGACGTGCTCGAGCTATTGGTGCGACTGTATAACGCAAAGAAAGACTACCCCAAGATGCTCTCCACCATCGACCGCATGGAGCAAGCCGACGGACCAAGCGAGGAGATATCACTCATGCGCATGGGCATCTACGAGCAGCAAGGCGACAAGAAGAACGCCTATCGCATACTCCACGCGCTCACCAACGACCACCCCAACGAGCCGTCGTACAAGGTGATGCTCGGCAACTGGCTCATGCAGCACGACCGCAAGAGCGAAGCCTACAACTGGTTCAAGAGCGCACTGGAGGACGACAAGCAAAACGAATTCGCACTGAACTCGCTCTACGACTACTACCGCAGCATGGGCGACGACACAAAGGCACGACAACTGCGCGACAACATACTGTTCAGTCCGCAGACCGACATAAAGACAAAGCTCTCGATGCTGCAGCAAGCGATACGCGAGAACGAACAGGAGCAGGGTGGCGACTCAACGGCTGTGCTCGCACTGTTCGACAAGATAATGCTCGCCACACCACGCAACGCCGAGCTATCCAATCTTAAGGCGATGTACATGCGAGTGAAGAAGATGCCGCAGGACAGCATCAACGCCGCATACGCACACACTCTCTCCTTCGAGCCAGACAACCTGTCGGCACGCCTCACACTGACGCAGAACAAATGGGAGGAGAAGAAGTGGGACGAAGTGGTCGACCTCTGCGACAAGGGCATACAGTACACGCCCGAGGAGCTGACCTACTACTACTTCATGGCACTTGCATACATACAGCAGGATAAGGATCAGAAGGCTTACGAAGCGTGCAAACGCGGACTCAACGAGATTGACTTGAACAAAGCCGACGAGCCAGAACGCAACATGGCATCGGACATGTACGGCATAATAGGCGACATGAGCTACACCAACCAGAACTACGACGAGGCGTTCAGCGCATACGAGAAGGCGATAACCATATACCCCGACAACATACAGGTGCTGAACAACTACGCCTACTACCTCTCGCAGCAGAACACACAGCTCGACCACGCTGCCGAGATGAGCCTGCGAACGCTCAAGGAGGAACCCACCAACGCCACTTACCTTGACACCTATGCCTGGATACTGTTCCTGCAGAAACGCTACGACGAAGCAAAGGCGTACGTCGACCTCACACTGCAGAACAGCAAGAACCCCGACAAGGTGCTCTTAGAGCACGCAGGCGACATCTACCTCATGGCAGGCGACAAGGAGAAAGCCGTCAGCTACTGGAAGCAAGCCATAGAAGCCGGAGGCAACAAGGCATCGCTCGAACGCAAGATAAAGACACGCAAGCTGAAATAGCAACACAAGTGCTGCCACAGCGTGCATAACCCGAACAACATAACAAAACAATATCAACAAGATGAAACATATACTTAGATACGCACCGATAGCTGCAGCCCTGCTGCTCATCACCTCCTGTGCGAGCAAGAAAGCCATCACCGACGGCACACAACTGCCAACACAGACCTCCAAGACAGACAAGAACGCCGAGAAGGAGGCTGCAAGACAGTCGCTACAGTTCGTGCAGCGCATCGCCAACAACAACGTGGCGACAGAGAACATCCTCACAAGTGGCGACTTCACGCTACAGTTGGGCAGCAAGGAGATTACGGTGCCAGCCAAACTGAGTATGCGCAAGGACGAGTGCATACGCATACAACTGCTCATGCCTATACTGCGCAGCGAACTGGCACGCATAGAGTTCACACCCAACTACGTGCTGCTCCTCGACCGCTACCACAAGGAGTATATCAAAGCCTCTTACTCCGAGGTGAGCTTCCTCGCCAACAACGGACTCTCGTTCTACAGCCTGCAAGCACTCTTCTGGAACCAGCTCATAGCACCTGGCGCAAAGACCGTCACCGAGGCTGACCTGAAGAAATTCGTAGCCGACGTGGCAGCGGGCAGCTCACGAGTGCCCGTGACGCTCAAGGCTGGCAACATCACCTACAAGTGGAGCGTGGACGCAGCAACAGCACTCATCAAGGGTGCCGACATAACATACAAGAGTGCTGCACACGGCACCTCGTCGCTCACGTGGACATACAACGACTTCAACACCGTAGGACAGAAGAAGTTCCCTACAACACAGCTGTTCGGCTTCAGCACCAACTACGGCGGAAGCAACCACGCTGCGCAGGTGACGCTACAGATGGCATCACCTAAGACCTCTACCAACTGGGACACAAAGACAGAGGTATCATCGAAGTATCGCAAGGTGGAAGTAGACGAACTGCTCCGCAAGATAACATCGCTGCAATAAAAGCCGGCACAATGCCGCAATAAACCCATCGAAGATAATGAACAAGTTGCTACACATATTAATCGCCACACTCCTCATCGCAGCCACGCCCAACATGGCTACCGGTGCCGACGCACAACAGCAGAAGCGCACCACCACTGCGAAGAAACACACCACGCAGCGCAAGACAACAACCACTGCAAAAAAGAAAACCACTGCGAAGAAGAAAACCACAACTACGCAGCGCAAGAAGCGGGGCACAGCAAAGCAGAACAACGCAAAGTACTCTACAGCCGAGATACGCGGACTGCAGAGCAAGCGTTCGGGCATACAGAAGGAGATAAAGAAGCAGGAGGCGGCTCTGCGCGCCAACAGAGCCGACGTGAAGAAGCGCCTCAACGACCTGCTTATACTCAACAGCGAAATCGACCGTCACAAGCAGAACATCGACGGCATACAGCGCGACATCACACACCTCGACGGCAACATCGATCTACTGAAGGCGCAGCTCGCCACACTGCAGCAGCAGCTGAAGGAGCGCAAGGCGAAGTACGTGAAGTCGATGCGCTACATATCGCGCAAGCACACCATGCAAGACCGCCTCATGTTCATCTTCTCGGCGAAGAGCTTCACCGAGATGTACCGCCGTCTGCGCTTCGTGCGCGAATACGCTTCGTGGCAGAAAGCGCAGGGCGAAATGGTGAAAGCCAAGCAGGAGCAGGTGAACGAGAAGCAGAAACAGCTGCAGCAGGTGCGCGGACAGAAAAACGTGATGCTCGACAAGGGCAGACAGGAGCACCGCGCGCTCGAGAGCAAGCAGAGTGAACAGCAGACTATGGTCAACTCGCTGCAGAAGCAGCAGAAGACTATACAGAGCGTAATAGCGAAGCAGCGTAAGGACGCCAGCGCCCTCAATGCGCAAATCGACCGACTCATAGCCATAGAGGTAGAGAAGGCACGCAAGCGCGCTGAGGAGGAGGCACGTCGCAAGGCAGCAGAGGCAGCCGCAGCAAAGAAGCGTCGCGAGGCAGAATTGGCACGCAAACGTGCCGAGGCAGAGCGAGCACGCGCCGAGAACGAACGCCGTCTGCGTGAGGCACGCGAGGCTGAGGAGCGCGCCAAGCAGCGTGCACGCGAGGCTACCGCACAGCAGAAGGAGCGCGCCGAGCAACAGGCACGCGAAGCAGAAGCACAGCGCGAGGCTATAGAGCGCAAAGCAAAAGCCGACGAGCGACGCTCATCGAAAGAGTTGGCAGAGGCAAAGCGCGACGTAGAGCAGACCTACACCGTGTCGTCGGTAGACCGCATGATGTCGGGAGGCTTCGAGGCTAACCGCGGACGCCTGCCGATACCGCTCACCGGCGGTTGTCGCATCGTGTCGCACTACGGACAGAACACCATCGAGGGTCTGCGCGGCGTGACACTCGACAACAAAGGCATCAACATAAAGGGACAACCAGGCTGCCAGGCACGCGCCGTGTACGACGGTGTGGTAAGTGCAGTGTACGGCATCGGCGGACAATGGCTCGTCATGGTGCGCCACGGCGTGTACATCTCCGTATATTGCAACCTCACATCGGTGAGCGTGCATCGCGACCAGAAGGTGTCTACTGGCCAGGCACTCGGAGCAGTCGGCGGCGAGAACATACTGCAGTTCCAGCTGCACAAGAACAGCACTCGACTCAACCCGGAGCCGTGGCTTAGACGATAAATCACTTTAAACCAAATAACATTATGAAAAATCAACACAAAAAGAGCAATCAGCTAAGCCTCCTTAACATCATTGTTATCGTGTGCTACCTCTGCCTACTCGTAGGCACACCAATCAGCGTCCTCAACTTCTGGACGAATGGCGAGAACGAAGTACTCAACCAGCTGTGGGTGATACCGGCCTGCACACAATTGCTATTAGCCGCAATATGGTGGTTGGCACGCGAGGCGTTCGCCACAAGCGCCACCTATCTGCGTCGCTGCTTCGCCTGTATGACATTTGCCTATGTCATTACGTTCATTACGAGAATCGTACCTACCGACTACACGGAAGTGTCTGTACAAACCATGACAGCAATCATAGCATACGGCATCTCAGGCATCATCGCCTTCGTAGCATCTATAATGATAAGCGTTCGACTCATACGCCATTACACAGGCAGCAAGCACACGCTCGGCATCGTCATCATCGCCGGACTCGTAACAAACATCCTGTGTTCATTAGTGCAGGGTATCTACCCCATTGTTGCTGAAGCCGACGTACAGACTGTAAAGACCATCCATTCTGTCTGCACCGTTATCAGCACCGCCATCTTCGCCGTCACTGTCTACTATCTACACACCATTGTGAAAGAGACAGAAGCTGCAAAACTCAGCACTGGAACAGAAGAAACAGGCGAAACAGCATAGAAAATTCAGTAAATATTTGCTTACGTTGCAGAAAATTAGTAATTTTGCATCGTTCAGTGGAATGAGGGGCTCCGAGAGAGCTCCTCATTTTTATTTATAATTGAAATATATGATAAACAAAGACACCGTAAGAAGTATCGTAGAAGAGTGGCTTGACGGCAAGGAGTACTTCCTTGTTGACATCGAGATAAGCCCCGACGACCGTATCGTAGTAGAAATTGACCATGCCGACGGCGTGTGGATTGAAGACTGCGTAGAATTGAGCCGTTTCATCGAAGACCACCTCAGCCGCGACGAAGAGGACTATGAACTTGAAGTAGGCTCAGCCGGACTGGGACAGCCGTTCAAAGTGGCTCAACAGTACCACTGCTTCGTAGGCAAGGACGTAGAAGTGCTCGACGCAGACGGAAAGAAGTACAAAGGCGTACTCAAAGCCGTAGAGGGCAACGACTTCACTGTGACGGTGCAGGAGAAGCAGAAAGTGGAAGGCAAGAAGCGCCCACAACTCGTGGAGACCGACTACACCTTCCAGATGGACAAAGTGAAATATACAAAATACTTAATAAATTTCAAATAAGCTATGGCAGCAGTAAAAAAAGACGACGTGGTGAGCATGTTCGACTCTTTCAAGGAGTTTAAAGAGACAAAGAACATCGACCGCACCACATTGGTAAGCGTGTTGGAGGAGAGCTTCCGCAACGTTCTCGCAAAGATCTTCGGAAGCGATGAGAACTTCGACGTTATCGTGAACCCAGACAAAGGCGACTTCGAGATTTACCGCAACCGCGTGGTAGTGGCTGATGGCGAGGTAGAGGACGAGAACAAGCAGGTGTCGCTCACCGAGGCACGCAAGATAGAGTCCGACTACGAGGTGGGCGAGGACGTTTCAGAACGTGTCGACTTCGCTAAGTTCGGTCGCCGCGCCATTCTCAACTTGCGCCAGACCCTTGCTTCGAAGATATTGGAGCTCGAGCACGACTCGCTCTACAACAAATATAAAGACCGCGTAGGTCAGGTAATAGCAGCCGAGGTATATCAGGTATGGAAGCGCGAGGTGCTCGTAGTTGACGACGAGAACAACGAGCTCATCCTCCCGAAGGCAGAGCAGATTCCGGCAGACGTATATCGCAAGGGCGAGACAATACGCGCCGTCATCGAGCGCGTTGACAACGAGAACAACAACCCGAAGATTATCCTCTCACGCACCAGCCCGATGTTCCTCCAGCGCCTTCTTGAGGCAGAGGTGCCCGAGATAGCAGAAGGCCTCATCGCCATCCGTCGCATTGCACGCATCCCTGGCGAGCGCGCCAAGATAGCAGTAGAGAGCTTCGATGACCGCATCGACCCGGTAGGCGCATGTGTAGGCGTAAAGGGTAGCCGTGTGCACGGCATCGTGCGCGAGCTCTGTAACGAGAACATCGACGTAATCTGCTACACCGGCAACACAAAACTCTTCATCCAGCGTGCGCTCTCACCGGCTAAGGTGTCGAGCATCAAGATTGACGAGGAGAACAAGAAGGCAGAGGTATATCTGAAGCCAGAGGAAGTGAGCCTCGCCATCGGTCGCAGCGGCTTGAACATAAAGCTCGCATCGCTGCTCACAGAGTACACCATCGACGTGTTCCGCGAAGTGTCGGAGGAGGACGCTGACGAGGATATCTACCTCGACGAGTTCGCTGACGAAATCGACCAGTGGGTTATCGATGCCATCAAGGGCATCGGTCTCGACACAGCAAAGGCAGTGCTCAACGCTCCGCGCGATATGCTCGTTGAGAAGGCAGACCTCGAAGAGGAGACTGTCGACAACGTGCTGAAGGTGTTGCGCGCCGAGTTCGAGTAAACAAGATACATATAAGGGAGTCTCAAAACCGCATGGTGTTTGAAGCTCCCTTAGCGAGTATCTAAACACTCATTTAAGTTTCGCAAGCGAAAGTAGTTAAGAAGTTAAGGAGTTGTCGCGCCCTACGGTCGCTAAGGAGTTAAGCCATTAGTTTTTTTGCTTGATATAGCATTATAAGCATTTGGCTTAACTTCTTAACTCCTTCAACTACTGAATTCTCTGAACTTGCGAAAGTTCAGACACTAACATATTTATAATCATAATTATTAAGGAAAAGGAAAGACGTAAAGCGGGTAGCTTTCTCCACGCTACGCCCCGAAAAAGGGCACGAGGCAGAAGCAGAGGTAGGCAGACGTTTTACTTTTTTACTCCTTTACTCTTTTACTTTTAAAACATCAAAATATGAGCATCAGGTTAAACAAAGCATTACGAGAGTTGAACATCGGGCTCCAGACGGCAGTGGAGTTCCTTGAGAAGAGAAGTGACCTTGGAGAAGTAAAGGCAGAGCCAAGCTTCAAGCTGAGCGACGCACAGTACGACGCACTCGCTGGAGCCTTCCAGCAGGACAAGGAGGTTCGTTCTCAAGCCGAGAAGCTCTTGCAGAAGAAGCCGAAAGAGAAGAAACGCAGCGAGGAGCCACAGGCTGAGCCACTCCTCAAGTCGTCTACTCAGCAGCAGTACAAGCCGCTGGGCAAAATAGACCTTGACAGTCTGAACAAGAAGCCAGCGCAGACAAAGCCAGCAACACCTGAGACTCATAAAGAGCCGCAGGCGAAGACTAATGCCGTAAGTCAGAAGCCGGCAACAAACGAAGCACCACAGAAAGCAAGCACAGAGGCTAACGTGGACAATCACAACAAAAATCAGAACACTGTGGGTCAGAACAAAGAGCACAAGCAAGAAAAGAAGCAGGAGGTAAAGACTGCTACAAGCAACACAGCAAGCACCCCGAAGAAGGTGGAGGCTACAAACAATCAGGCTGAGACAGCAAAGACAGAAACAGACATCTTCACAACCAAGAGCGAGAAGAAGATGCTCAACGCACCAAAGGTGAACGTGTTGGGCAAGATTGACCTCTCTACTCTCAACCAGAGCACTCGTCCGAAGAAGAAGTCGAAGGAGGAGAAGCGCAAGGAGCGTGAGGACAAGGCTCAGCAGCAGCGCGGCGACAAGAAGAAACGCGAACGCATCAACAAGGTGCGCGTGGACATCAACGCTGCGTCGAACCAGCCCAACGGAGGCAATGGTGGCAAGCAGAACGGTGGCGGCAATGCCGGCACAAGCAACAAGAACAAGAAGAAGAACCGCAACCGCGGCGGACAGCAGAAGCCCGCTGAGGTGAACGACGAGGACGTAGCACGCCAGGTAAAGGAGACACTCGCACGCCTCACAAACAAGCAGAACCAGAACAAGAAGGGCGCGAAGTATCGTAAGGAGAAGCGCGAGGCTGCTCAGGAGAAGATAAACGAGGAGCTGCGCGAGGAGAAGAAGGAGAGCAAGACACTGAAGCTGACCGAGTTCGTTACCGTATCGGAGCTCGCTACGATGATGAACGTGAGCGTGAACCAGGTGATTGGTACGCTCATGAGCGTGGGCATCATGGTGTCTATCAACCAGCGTCTCGATGCCGAGACCATCAACCTCGTGGCTGAGGAGTTCGACTTCAAGACAGAATACGTAAGTGCAGAGGTGCAGGAGGCTATCACCGAGGTGGAGGACGACGAGAACGACCTCGTTCCGCGCGCTCCGATCGTAACCGTGATGGGCCACGTAGACCACGGTAAGACCTCTTTGCTCGACTATATACGCAAGACAAACGTCATCGCCGGCGAGGCTGGCGGCATCACACAGCACATCGGTGCATACAACGTGCAGTTGGAGGACGGACGTAAGATTACGTTCCTCGACACTCCGGGTCACGAGGCGTTCACCGCTATGCGTGCCCGTGGTGCTCAGGTGACGGATATCGCCATCATCATCATCGCTGCCGACGACGCCGTGATGCCTACCACCAAGGAGGCTATCGCACACGCTCAGGCTGCCAACGTGCCGATGGTGTTCGCTATCAACAAGATTGACAAGCCGGGTGCTAACCCCGACCGCGTTCGCGAGGAGCTGGCAGGCATGAACCTCCTCGTCGAGGAATGGGGCGGCAAGTACCAGTGCCAGGAGATAAGCGCCAAGAAGGGCGTAGGCATCAGCGAACTCATGGAGAAGGTGCTCCTCGAAGCCGAGATGCTCGACCTCAAGGCTAACCCTAACCGAAAGGCAACGGGCTCTATCATCGAGTCGTCGCTCGACAAGGGTCGTGGCTACGTGTCGACAGTGCTCGTAAGCAACGGCACACTGCGCGTGGGCGACAACATCATCGCCGGCACATCATGGGGCCGCATCAAGGCCATGTTCAACGAGCGCAACCAGCGCATAGAGTCGGCAGGTCCGGCTGAGCCAGCTATCATCCTCGGCTTGAACGGTGCGCCAACAGCCGGCGACTCGTTCCACGTGCTCGACACCGAGCAGGAGACACGCGACATCGCCAACAAGCGTCTGCAGCTGCAGCGCGAGCAGGGCTTGCGCACACAGAAGCGTCTCACCCTCTCGGATATCTCTCACCGCATCGCTCTCGGCTCGTTCAAGGAGCTTAACATCATCGTTAAGGGTGACACCGACGGCTCTATCGAGGCTCTCTCCGACTCGTTCATCAAGATGTCTACAGAGAAGATCAAGGTGGATGTTATCTACAAGGCAGTAGGTCAGATCTCGGAGAGCGACGTAACGCTCGCCGATGCTTCCGACGCTATCATCGTTGGCTTCCAGGTGCGCCCGTCTGCCGCAGCACGCAAGCTGGCTGAGCAGGAAGGCGTAGAAATCAACACCTACTCTGTCATCTACGACGCTATCGACGACGTCAAGTCGGCAATGATCGGTATGCTCGACAAGGTGAAGAAGGAGGTTATCACCGGTCAGGTGGAGGTGCGCGAGGTGTACAAGATCTCGAAGGTGGGCACCGTTGCCGGCTGCTACGTCACAGAAGGCAAGGTACACCGTGGCGACCGTGCTCGTGTCATCCGCGACGGTATCGTGGTACACACCGCCGACATCGCTGCCCTCAAGCGCTACAAGGACGACGTTAAGGAGGTGGCTACCAACTTCGAGTGCGGTATCTCGCTCGTCAACTTCAACGACATACAGCAGGGCGACGTGCTCGAAACATTCACCGAGATTGAGGTTAAACAGACACTGTAATACAGGAATTAGTTATAATCATAGATATAATGAACTTACTTGAACACATTGTTGCTCGTGCAAAGAGCAACAAGCAACGCATCGTGCTCCCTGAAGCAACAGAGGAGCGCACACTGAAGGCTGCCGACCGCGTCCTCGCTGACGAGTTGGCTGACCTCATCCTCATCGGCAACCCCGACGAGCTGAAGACTCTCGCCGCAAAGTGGGATCTTCACAACATCGACAAGGCTACTGTCGTAGACCCGTTGAACAACCCGAAGGCAGAGGAGTACGCAGAGCTCCTCGCCGAGCTTCGCAAGAAGAAGGGCATGACTATCGAGCAGGCTCGCGAACTCGTGAAGAACCCGCTCTACCTCGGCTGCATGATTATCAAGACCGAGGGTGCCGACGGTCAGATCTCTGGTGCGCTGAGCACCACCGGCGACACTCTTCGCCCTGCGCTGCAGATCATCAAGTGCGCTCCTGGCGTGACCTGCGTGAGCGGTGCTATGCTCATGCTCACCCACGAGCACCAGTACGGCGACGACGGCATCATCGTCATGGGCGACGTAGCCGTTACACCGGTTCCGACAGCAGAGCAGCTGGCTCAGATTGCTGTTTGCACAGCGCAGACAGCACGCTCGGTGGCTGGCATCCAGGACCCACGCGTAGCTATGCTGAGCTTCTCTACAAAGGGTTCTGCAAAGCACGAGGTGGTAGACAAGGTGGTTGAGGCTACACGCCTCGCTCACGAACTGGCTCCAGAGCTGAAGCTCGACGGCGAGCTGCAGGCTGACGCAGCCCTCGTTCCGGCTGTTGGCGAGAAGAAGGCTCCGGGCTCTCCTATCGCCGGCCACGCCAACGTTCTCGTTGTGCCGTGCCTCGAGGTGGGCAACATCTCGTACAAGCTCGTTCAGCGCTTGGGCGATGCGCTCGCTATCGGTCCGATTCTTCAGGGCATCGCACGCCCAGTGAACGACCTCTCGCGCGGTTGCTCTGTAGAGGACATCTACTACATGGTGGCTATCACAGCTTGCCAGGCAATGGACGCTAAGTAACAACTCAAAAATCAAAAATCAAAGTAATGAAGATATTGGTTCTTAATTGTGGCAGCTCTTCAATCAAATATAAGCTGTACAATATGGACGACAACTCAGTGCTGGCAGCAGGCGGCGTTGAGCGTATCGGTCTTGATGAGGCATTCATCAAAATCACTCTGCCTAACGGCGAGAAGAAGAAAATCATGCACGACATGCCCGACCACAAGGAAGGTGTCAACTTCGTGTTCCAGTGCCTGCTCGACCCTGAGTTCGGCGCAATCAAGTCGCTCAGCGAGATCGACGCCGTAGGCCATCGCATCGTGCAGGGTGGCGACCTCTTCGAGAAGAGCGTCATCGTCGACAAGTCGGTAGAGGACGGCATCGAGAGCCTCTGCGACCTCGCACCGGTACACAACGCCGGCCACCTGAAGGGCTTGCGCGCCGTAGACAAGCTGATGCCGGAGGTGCCGCAGGTGTGCGTGTTCGACAACGCTTTCCACAGCACCATGCCCGACTACGCTTACCTCTACGCCGTGCCTTACGAGCTCTACGAGAAGTATCACGTACGCCGCTACGGCTTCCACGGCACCAGCCACCGCTACGTATCGCAGCGCGTGTGCGAGTTCCTTGGCCGCGACATCAAGACACAGCGCATCATCACCTGCCACATCGGCAACGGTGCGTCGGTGTCAGCCGTTAAGTTCGGCAAGTGTATCGACACCTCTATGGGTCTCACTCCGCTCGCTGGCGTAATGATGGGCAGCCGTTCTGGCGATATTGACCCGTCTGCCGTTACCTTCCTCATGGAGAAACTCGGCAAGAAACCGCAGGAGATGGCAGACTTCCTCAACAAGGAGAGCGGTGTGCTCGGCATCACAGGCATCTCTTCGGACATGCGCGAGGTAGAGAGCGCTGCTGCTGAGGGCAACGAGCGCGCACAGCTCGCTCTGAAGATGTACAACTACCGCATCAAGAAGTACATCGGCGCTTACGCTGCTGCTATGGGTGGCGTGGACATCATCGTATGGACAGCCGGTGTAGGCGAGAACCAGGTGGGCACTCGCCTTGAGGCTTGCTCAGGTCTTGAGTTCCTCGGCGTAGAGATGGATGCCGAGGCAAACAAGGTGCGCGGCGAGGAGGCTATCATCTCTAAACCGGAGTCAAAGGTAACGGTTTGCGTTATCCCGACCGACGAGGAGCTGATGATCGCTAAGGACACCATGGCACTGCTTCAGAAGTAAGCAGCTGTCTTTTGCCGCGGCGTGTGGCTTCGCAGCCTCAGCTTCGACGGCATAAACAATAAGCATAAACGAAACACACGGGGATGCACCTGCATCGCTGTGTGTTTCTTTTTTTTTATCGTAGGCTATCAGTAGGAGGAGGATGTGTCAAAACTATGTTTGGCTACCAAATTATGTTAATTGGTAGCCAAATATATTGCTATTTCAATTAAAAATCGTATCTTTGTGCCATAAACAAATAGTATTGATTATGGTTGTAGTTAGCACAAGAGACTTTCGCACTAATCAGACTAAGTATCTGAATTTGGCAAAAGCAGGAGAGCACGTAGTCCTAAAATCGCGTGCTGGCAGTTTCCGCATCTTCCCCGATGACGGAAATGATACCATTGACGCACCGCGCGACTTAATGAAAGAACTCAAAAACGCTTTGACGGAGGTAAAGGAAGCCATTGCCGGAAAGCGTGAACTCCAATCTGCTGATAGTTTGCTCGATGAGTTGTAATATTACAGTATCGGTTTCTGACGACTTTGCAAAAGAAGCAAAACGTCTCGCTAAGAAATATCCAAGTTTTAAACAAGACTACAAGGATTTTCTCGATAGTATTAAAGAGAACCCTCTGCAAGGCGATGAGATTACAAAAAACATACGCAAAATCCGTATGGCTATCAAATCAAAAGGCAAAGGTAAATCTGGTGGAGCAAGAGTCATCACGTTCAATGTTCTTACCAATGTCGAAAATGGTCAGGTTGTTTTCCTTCTTCTCTATGATAAAGAGGAGGCGTCTACTGTCAAGACCGATGTCGTAAAGCAAATGGTGCGCGACATGGGATTTGAAATGTAACGAAATTCTACAAATCCTTTACAATGGGTGGAGTATTTTGAACTAAAAAAATCCTTTTATAATTTGATTTGTACCCCAGAACCAAGTCTTTTCGTTCTGTGCCAATCTGTGCATTCTGTTGGAGAATCTTATCAGCAAGGCACCATTCTATTATAAAATGACATTTAGCAAACATTATAAAAAATGTTTTGCGAAAATATCTACCATATCTGCCAGTCTCGCTGCAACTCTCTGAATACCAACAATATAAAGACTGACAGATGCACCAAAAAACGGGAATATATACCAGTCCATCTACCAGTCTATCTGCCATACCCTCCCTCGCAACCGGTGTCTTTTTTTAAATAAGGTTGACACCCTAAAGTCAACAATTATGAAAAAGAAA
>ERZ791760.367-NODE-367-length-21514-cov-112.113798_pt1 | contig 21514 bp, 12 predicted proteins | sample MGYA00509950_ERZ791760 | MGnify/ENA primary metagenome ERZ791760 (study PRJEB30046, sample SAMN00792002) | human gut metagenome | study: EMG produced TPA metagenomics assembly of the A metagenome-wide association study of gut microbiota in type 2... | reverse complement strand
TCATCATGATTCTTGGTTTCATTGTCTTTTGGCTTTTTTATATTCGTTTGCAAAAATACAAAATTTATGGGAGAATAGTGCACGGAAATGTATGTTTTTTATAGATTTGTGCTAAAAAGATGTTAAAATGTTACGTAGAATAAAGATAATGTTACATGTGATACGAGGGAAAAACTATTGGTTACTTATTATAAAGTATATATGATAGATTAGGAGTATCTTTGCATCGGTTTTTAAGTTGTATATTTTAGAATATTTAGGTTAGTTAGGTTTATACATAATAGTTTGTAGAATAGGTTTAGAATTTCTAAAAGATTTTGATATTATGGTTTTTATATAGAATCATGATTAATTGGTTTTCGGGAATGGTGCGTAGTGATTACGCGCCATTCTATTTTAAAAGACCAGCATCCTTTTCTGTAAACTGGAACCTGGCAATCCTTCATGAAAAAATAAAGTGACTGACAAATAATGATAAATCTAAAAATAATTATAACAATGAACAGAAAGAAAATGTTAATATCACTCGCTATGGCTATGCTGTCAATGGCGGGACTGGCTGCCGATAATCTGCCGGCACTTCGTGTGCAGGGTAAGAATCTGGTGGATGCCAACGGCAAGACCGTTGTCTTGCATGGTGTGATGGATACGCCTAACCGTTATTTCAATGGTAACCGTTGGGGAACTGGTGGTTATAATGTCAGTGATGTGACCCCTTGCTTGGATTATTTCGAGAAGATGTTCACTGCTATCACCGACAAGAGCCAAGGTGCTTATTGTACGGTTTTCCGTCTTCACATGGATCCTTGTTGGACTAACTATAATGCGCCAGTAGGAACCCAAGAAAACAACATCCAGTATTTTAGTGAGACTCGATACAAGACATTCTTGAGCAAACTTTATGTCAAGCTTGTGGAGAAAGCCTTGGCTCATGGACTATATGTCATCGTTCGCCCTCCTGGCGTTTGCCCACAGAACATCAAGGTGGGAGATGAATATCAGGCATATCTTAAGAAGGTGTGGAAACTCTTCGCTTCCAATGCCACCATCCAGAAGAATGCCGGACAGGTGAGTATCGAGCTAGCCAATGAGCCTATTCATGTGTTGCTGGCAAATGGCTCTCAATCAGACAAGGCTCTCCATGATTTCTTCCAGCCTGTGGTAGATGAGATTCGTGCCACTGGCTTCAAGGGTATTATCTGGGTGCCAGGTTCTGGCTATCAGAGCCAATATAAGGATTATGCCAAGTATCCTATCACTGATAGTGAGAACAACTTCTCTTATTCCGTGCATGTCTATTCCGGCTGGTATGGCAACATGACAGATGCCAACTGCGACCACAATACTTTCATTCGCAACTTCCAAAACCAGGTTCCTATGGTGACCTCCAAACCTATCATGGTGACGGAAATAGACTGGAGTCCTAATGATCCTGATAGAGCTGACGAAGGACACAAAAATGAGTGGGGCCAATGGGTGGCTCCGAATTTCGGCACTTGGGCAACGGCTTCAACGTCAAAGTGGGGTTTGGCATGGAAGGCTGTGCATGACCATTTTGGCAATATCGGCATGACCATCACTCATCCACAAGAGTATTACGACATTGATGAGTATCTGAAGACGGGAAAGGTACAGCCTGGTTTGCAAAATGCCAAGAAACATGATCTCTTTGAGGAGTGCTGCTCCTATGCTTGCTTCAACTGGTACAAGGAATGGTATTTGAAACAAAATACAACAGGAATTAAACAAACAGAAACTCAAGCAGACGTGGTTTCCACCTTATATTATAATATAGAAGGAAAAGAGGTAGAAAAGCCAACTGCTGGTGTTTATATAATAAAACAACTGTTAAGTAATGGAAAAATACGTTCTCGCAAGGTTTTTCTAAAATGATAAACTTTCTGTTACACCACGCAAAGTGAGTTTCGAAAGAAATCCATACCTTTGCCGCCGTGAATAAACAATTTTAGTGCACGCCTAAATTTTTAAAGCATAAATCAAAAATGAATAGAACATGATTGAACAAGTGTTAACAATGAAACGGACAGCAGCCTTATGCTTGATGGGAGCTTTTTGCAGCTTGAATGTTCAAGCTCAGAAAATCCATGTCAAGGGTAATCTTGTTGACGGTACAGGTGAACCTCTGATAGGTGCCACTGTAAAAGTAAAAGGTAATGCCAGCGTCGGTGCGGTCACCGACTTTGACGGTAACTTCAGCATCGATGTGCCTTCTGAAAACTCTTCTCTCGTATTTACCTACGTAGGTATGAAGACCAAGGAAGTGAAAATCGGTAAGAAGAGAGAGTTTAAACTCTCATTGGAAGACGACAATGCCATCGGCGAAGTCGTAGTCGTTGGTTATGGTCAGCAGAAGAAGGCATCTGTCGTGGGTTCCATCACCCAGACCACAGGTGAGGTCTTGGAGCGTGCCGCTGGTGTCAGCGACATTGGTGCAGCCTTGACGGGTAACCTCCCTGGTGTTACTACCATGCAGGGTAATGGTATGCCTGGTGAGGAGGAGCCACAGATTATCATTCGTGGTTCTAGCTCTTGGAACAACAGCGACCCTCTCGTCCTCGTCGATGGTATTGAGCGTCCTATGAGCAGTGTGGATGTCTCTTCTGTGGAGAGTATCTCCGTATTGAAGGATGCTTCCGCTACCGCTGTCTATGGTGTGAAGGGTGCCAATGGTGTCATCTTGATTACTACCAAGCGTGGTCAGGAAGGCAAGGCTAAGATTGATGTGGGCTTCAATGCTACATTGAAGTCTCCTTCTAAGTTGCCTAACAAGTACGACTCTTACGATGCCTTGATGCTCCGCAACAGAGCTATCGAGCATGAGTTGGGAGTTAAGTCTGATTCTTGGGCAAATATCCGCTCACAGGAATTCATCAACAACTATCGCAATCAGACCACCCAGGAACAGCGTGAGCGTTATCCTAATGTGGATTGGCAAGATGCCCTCTTCAAGGATGCTGCTATGTCTTACAATGCCAATGTCAATGTAAGTGGCGGTACCAAGTTTGTAAGATACTTCGCTTCTGCCGACTATGTGCATGAGGGCGACCTCTTCCGTGTATATGACAACGGACGTAACTACAAGTCTGGATATGGCTTCGATCGTATCAACGTACGAAGCAACTTGGACTTCACCATCACTCCAACTACGACCTTGAAGGTGAATCTCGCTGGTTCCAATGGCGTGAAGAAGGCTCCTATGCTCAATGATATCAATAGTAATGATGCTTGGCAGATGGGCCAGCAGTGGTCAGGTGCTTATAATATCGCTCCAGACGTCTTCCTTCCAAAGTACTCAGATGGAACATGGGGTTATTACGATGCAGTTTCCAACACAACGAACTCTGCGATGATACTTTCTACTGGTGGTGCATCTAAGACCACTACCACTCGTATCAACACCGACTTCACCTTGGAACAGAAACTCGACTTCATCACCAAGGGCTTGAATTTCCGTGCTACGGTATCTTGGGACAATAACTTCATCGAGGTAAAGCGTGGTATCAATGATGCCAACAATAATCCTGTTCAGAAATGGATCGATCCTGATACAGGTGTTGTTAGTTATAGATATAAGAATGAGACGAACAATAAGTTTGATTATCAGCAACCTCTGGGTTGGACAACAATGGCAGGTGAGGTCAACAACTCTGCTACCGTTCGCAACCTCTACTATCAGGCACAGCTCAACTGGGCACGCAAGTTTGGCAAGCACGACGTTTCTGCCATGGGTTTGTTCTCACGCCAGGAAAATGCTAGAGGTAGTGTCATTCCTACCTATCGTGAAGACTGGGCATTCCGTGCAACCTATAACTATGATGGTCGCTACTTCATCGAGTACAATGGTGCTTACAACGGATCAGAGAAGTTTAGCAAGGATAATCGCTTCGCTTTCTTCAATTCAGGTGCTATTGGTTGGACTGTTACTGAGGAGAAATTCATGAAGAATCTTCGTGATAAGCACATCATCGACATGTTGAAGTTCCGTGCATCATATGGTGAGATTGGTGATGACAACTTGGGTGACCCATTCCTCGATAGCAACCGTTGGTTGTATATGAGCCAGTGGGCATATGGTGGCAACACCATCATGGATGAAAAGTACAACAAGAGTATCTATACTTGGTATCGTGAGGCTTCCATCGGCAATGAAAACGTGAAGTGGGAGACTGTTAAGAAGTTGAACATTGGTGCTGACTACGGTTTCTTGGGTGGTTTGATTACAGGCTCCTTCGATGTCTTCCGTGATGTTCGTGACGACATCTTGGTACGTGGTAACGAGCGTTCCGTTCCTTCTTATCTCGGTGGTTCTGCGCCAACAGCCAACTTGGGTAAAGTTCGTACCACAGGTTATGAGTGGGAAGTAAAGCTCAACAAGACCTTTGCTAATGGTCTTCGTCTTTGGGGTAACTTCAATATGACCCATGCCAAGAACAAGGTGCTCATCAAGGATGACCCAGGTATGGCACCATCCAACTTGAGACAAGCAGGCTATGCCATCAACCAGACCAAGGCTTGGTTGAGCAATGGTTACTTGAACAACATCGATGACTTGTATGGCTCTCCTGCCCATGATGTGAATGAGAACTACCGTTTGGTAGGTGACTATTACATCATCGACTACAATGGTGATGGTGTGGTTGATTCCAACGATAAGGCTCCATACGGCTATAGCAACAGTCCTCAGAACACTTACAATGCCACCATCGGTTTCGAGTGGAAAGGTTTCTCAGCGTTTGCTCAGTTCTATGGTGTCACCAATGTAACTCGTGAGGTAAGTCTTACCAGCTTTGGCAGCAAGTTGAATACCGTCTTTGATCAAGGCTCTTGGTGGGATAAGGACAATACCAATGCTGATGTGCGAGTTCCACGTTGGGGAGCGACAACCTCTAATTATAGCAATGGTACCCAGTTCCTATATGATGGTTCTTACATCCGTCTGAAGAATGTGGAAATCGCTTACACTTGGACAAAGGGATGGATCAAGCACTTGGGGATCAACTACCTGAAGGTCTATCTCAATGGTAATAACCTTTGGCTCTGGACACGTATGCCAGACGACCGTGAGTCAAACCTCTCTACATGGGGCTCACTTGGAGCTTATCCTACTGTAAGACGTTTCAACTTAGGTGTCAAGTTTACATTGTAATTTTTAAAGAGAATATAAATGAACAAGAATATTAAAAACATACTATATACAGGTTGTCTAGCCCTGACGCTCACCACATCGTTGAGTTCCTGCGAGGATTACTTGGATAAGTCGCCAGAGGCAACGGTGTCTTCTGAGGATGCTTTCAAGACCTTCAAGAATTTCCAAGGATTCATCGAGGAAATCTACAACTGTGTACCTGACAAGGTGAAGTGTAACTATTGCCCTTCTTGGAATTGGGGTGACGATGAAGTTTTCAACTCGAAGGCTGATGGCGAGATGACTCATCAGATGGACTTGGGAAACTTCCGTAACATCTATGAGAATGAGTATGGAACTTGGTTCTATCGTTCAGGTAGCAATCCTACATCCATTAATGCCAAGTCTCACTCTATCTATCCTCATGCTTGGTATTGCATCCGTAAGTGCAACTTAGGTCTTGCTAATCTCGACAAGTTGACAACTGCTACCCAAGAGGAGAAAAACTTGATTGCTGGTCAGCTTTATTTCTTCCGTGCATGGTGGCATTTCGAGATGATGCAGCAGTTGGGTGGTCTTCCATACATCGATCAAGTGCTGGATGCTAGTAGTAAATTGACTTTGCCTCGTCTCTCTTATCAAGAATGTGCAGCCAAGGCTGGAGAGGACTTCCGCAAGGCTGCCGACCTGTTGCCTATCGATTGGGATAAGACCACAGCTGGTAAGCAGACCTCTGGTCATAACCAACTTCGCATCAACAAGATCATGGCATTGGGCTATCTTGGCAAGAACTATCTCTGGGCAGCCAGTCCTTTGATGAAGAATGGTGCAAAACTCGGAGCTGTTAAGAGTGAGATCACATACGATTATGATGCAGAGTATAGCAAGAAGGCAGCTGAGGCTCTCGGCGAGTTGCTCAACTTGGTAGAGGGTGGTCAGACACAGTATGCTTTGGCATCCTATAATTATGACGATATTTATAATCACGTCATCTCTTCCAGCGAGTCTTCTAGCTTCGATGACATCTTCTACACCGTCAATCAGAACTACCAGATGCCTGGTTCTACAGAAGCTATCTTCCGTGGTCCATGTGATGATAATAGATGGGCTTCACCATGGAACCATGGTAAGTTGTTTGGTCCTAAGATGAATGGCATCGTTCCTCATGACAATGTCATCCACCAGCCTACAGCCAACTTGGTAGAGGCTTATGGTATGGCGAATGGCGAGCCTGCTTTCTTGATAGAGAATGGCGAGTTGGTGCCTAATCTTGCAGGCGGTTTCGACCCAGAGCATCCTTGGAAGAACCGTGATCCTCGTTTCTATCACGACATCGTATATGATGGATGTAAGTTTATCAATGATGTTGGTACCGCAACAGGTGTATTGAAAAATTATATCTATTGTAACCTTTCTTCATCAGAATCTACCACCTCAGATGGGATGCAGACAATGCGTAGCGTAGAGAATGGTAGCCAAACGGGGTACTTCATTCAGAAATTGGTTCCTCATACTGCAAATTCTGTTGATCAATATTACGACAAGGCTTTTAATGCCTATTTGCCTTACATGCGTCTTGCCGATATCTACTTGATGTATGCTGAGGCTTGTGCCGCCACCTCTGGTGCGCAAGGTAAGTCATCCAACTTTAGCAAGACGGCTGAAGCTGCCATCAATACCATTCGTGACCGTTGTGGTGCTGGACATGTTGCAGCTGAATATGTAGCCAATGCTCACAAGTTTATGGATGAAGTTCGTCGTGAGCGTGAGGTGGAGTTGGCTTTCGAGGGTATGCGTTTCAACGACTTGCAGCGTTGGTTGCTCTTGACGGAGGCTCCTTACAATACCAAGTACGAACAGGTGTTTGAGCGTGTCAGCAGCGACCCTAAACATCCTGAGAATGGACAAGTATCAGGCTATGGCAAGAAAGTTATCATCAAACGTGACTTCACCGCCAAGCACTATTGGTTCCCATTCCCAACCGATCAGACTCAACTCTATGCAGAGTTCCCACAGAATCCTGGTTGGTAAGCAATACTATAATATATCAAATTAATAGATGATCGTATGAATTCAATATTCAAATCATATAATTACAAGTTGTTTGTCGCAGGTCTTGTGGCTTTGGCTCCATTGAGTGCCGATGCCAAGACGGCGCAAGCAGACGAAACCGACTCGCTGAACGCTGACAAGGAGATGGTTCAAGTGGCTTACCGCCAGGTGGCTAAGGATGAACTCCTCGGTGGTGTCTCTGTGGTCGATGTAGAGGACTTGATGAAGAAAGACTACCATAACTATAGCCTTGACAACATGCAAGCGTTGGTAGGTGGTTGGAATGGCAACTCACTCTGGGCACAGGATGCCAACAACGCAGGCTACTTAGTCTTGGTGGATGGAGTGCCACGTGAGGCAACCAATGTACTTCCATCAGAGATTTCTCAGATTACTTTCCTCAAGGGTGCTCAGGCTGTGGTACTCTATGGTAGCAAGGCTGCCAAGGGTGCTATCCTCATCACCACCAAGCGAGGTAAGATGGATGGCATCAAGGTAGATGTCACTGCCAATACAGGCTGGTATGTAGCCAAGTCTTATCCTGAGTATCTTAGCTCAGCTGAGTACATGACCTTGTATAATAAGGGACGTGCCAGCGATGGATTGCCTCCTCTCTATAAGGACGAGATTTATGACTTCGGTGCTGGCGTCAATCCTTACCGTTATCCTAACGTGGATTACTATTCTTCTGATTATATCAGAAAAGCATACAACCGCTCTGAGGCTACTGCTGAGATTGAGGGTGGAGGCAAGCGTGCTCACTTCTACAGCAACATCAATTTCTATCGTGTAGGTGATGTATTCAAGTTTGGTGAGGCTAAGCACAACCATACCAACCGTTTCAATGTACGTGGTAATGTAGATGTCAACATCAGTGATGATATCAAGGCTTATGTCAATGCCAATGCTACATTCTATGATGCAAGTTCTGCCAAGGGTAACTATTGGTCAACTGCCGCTTCTATGCGTCCAAACTATCCACAGAATGCAGCTCCATTGATACCAATTGATTATATCTCTCCATCGGCAACCAATGCCTGGGCTTTGATCAACAATGCCAACTTGATAGATGGTAAGTACTTCTTGGCAGGTAGCCAGGAGAACTCTACCCATATCTTTGGTGACATCTATTCAGCTGGTAAGACTAAATATACAAGCCGCCAGTTCCAGTTCGACACAGGTATCAAGATCAACTTGGCGAAGTTACTCAAGGGCTTGTCCTTCGAGACAAAGTTTGCAGTCGATTACGCCACCTCTTATAATACCTCTTTCGACAATAATTATGCGGTGTATATCCCAACTTGGGCAAACATCAATGGTAAGGATGAAATCGTAAGCTTGAAGAAGGAAGGCGATGACAAGCATCCTGGTGTGCAGAACATCAGTAATAGTGTGGATAATCAGACGATGCTTTTCTCTGCGCAGTTCAACTATCAGAACACATTCAGCAAGGTGCATAACCTTTCTGCCATGTTGATTGCCTCTGGTTTCCAGCAGACCAAGTCGGCTGTTTATCACAAGAACTCAAGTGCCAACCTAGCTTTGGATGTGTCTTACAACTACGCCCAGAAGTATTATCTCGACTTCGGTATGGCAGCCATCCATTCAGCACAGTTGGCTCCAGGTCATCGCGAGGCTCTTTCACCTTCCTTGACATTGGGTTGGAGATTGAAGAATGAGAATTTCTTGATGGACAGCAAGGTGGTGGATGATATGATGATCAGTGCATCCTACAGCGACATCAAGCAAGATATAGACTTTGCTGTTAATGACCAGCGTTATTATCTCTATATGCCAGCTTGGAGCCAGACTTACGGATATGCTTGGGCTGATGGTGGTACCAACCAATATGCCTATTCTACCAAAGGTGGAAATAATGACTTGGGATTTATCAGCCGTAAGGAGTTCTCAGTCAACTTCCGTACATCTTTGTGGCAGAAATTGCTGACCTTGGATGCCAACTTCTTCGTAACGACAACCGATGGCTTGTTGGTTTCCAATCTAACTTACTATCCATCTTACTTGAGTAATGGTTATCCTACAGGTGGTTTCATTCCTGTGGTCAACTTCAATGCCGACCGTCGTACAGGTTTCGACTTTGCGTTGACAGCCAACAAGAAGTTTGGTGAGGTAGATTTGGCACTCGGTGTAACCGGTACTTATTATACTACCAAGGCCACCAAGCGTGACGAGGTCAACCTCTATGATTATCAGAATCGTCAAGGAAAGGTACTCGATGGCATCTGGGGATTCAAGACCGCAGGCATTTTCCAGAGTAAGGAAGAGATAGCTGAGTGGGCTGACCAGAGCAAACTGGGTAATGAAGTGAAGCCTGGTGACTTGAAGTACATCGACCAGAATGGTGACAACGTCATCGACTCCAACGATATGGTATATCTCGGCAAGGGTGGCTGGTATGGTTCTCCATTCACAATGGGTATCAACTTCACCGCCAAGTGGAAGGGATTCACCTTCTTCGCCTTGGGAACAGCCAACTTCGGGGCATACGCATCTAAGTTGTCTTTGGGTGACTACTTCAAGACCGAGGGTGACGTGAAGTACTCTGAGATTGCACGTGATGCTTGGACACCAGAGAACGCTACGACAGCTCTCTATCCACGCTTGGCTTCTAAGTCAACCAACAACTATCAGACCTCTGATTTCTGGTTGTACAAGACCGATGCGTTCCGTTTGGCTAAGGTTCAGGTTACATATGACTTGCCAAGTCGCTTGTTCCAGAAGACTTGGGTGAAGTCTCTTTCAGCCTTTGTCAGTGGTTCCAATCTGTTGACTATCTCTGGCAACCGCAAGTGGTTGGAGATGTCAGTAGGTCAAGCTCCTCAGACACGTTATTATAATATAGGTGTCAAGGCATCATTCTAATAACTCATAAAAACGAATTAAGATGAAAATTAAGAATATTATATTATTGGCTGCGCTCTCCTTGTCGTTGGCATCTTGCTCCGACTTGTTTGAGCCTGCCGAGGAGAATAACCGAGGTGTAGAGGCGATGCTTAAGGAGCCTACATTTGCACAAGGTCTCTTGGGCTATGCCTATTCTCATCTGCCATATTCCAATTCGAGCGAGACGGACATTGCCACCGATGATGCAGTGACCAATGATTTGGCTAGCACTTACTCGAAAATGGCGCAAGGTGCTTGGGCTGCTAACAACGACCCAATGAGCCAATGGAATGGTCGCCGTTCTGTTATCCAGTACTTGAATCAATTCCTTGCTATCGCTGATGACGTGAAATGGGCAGACGATCCTATTGCAGCCAAGGTGTTCGCTGAGAGCCGCAAGGGTGAGGCTTATGCTTTGAGAGCTTTGAATCTTTATTATCTCGTTCAGGCTCATGCTGGTTGGTCTGAGGATGGTGAACTCTTGGGTGTGCCATTGTCAACCACAGTGGAAGATGCCAACACCGACTTCAATCAGTCTCGTGCTACCTTCCAACAGTGCATCGACCAAATTAACTCCGACTTGGATGAGGCTATCAAGTTGTTGCCTCTCGACTACAAGCAGCACTCAGAGTCTGAGGTTCCTGCTTACTATAAGGAGTTGGGTGCTTCTTTGAGCGTCTATGACCGTGTGTTCGGTGAGCACTTGGCTGGTCGTATCAGTGGTCGTATCGCAGAGGCTATCCGTGCGCAGGTTGCCTTGATGGCATCTAGCGAGGCTTACAAGGGTGGCAGTGATGTTACTGCTGCTAATGCTGCCGATGAAGCAGCCAAGGTACTCGACCGTATCGGTGGTGTGTCTGGTTTGGCAGCCAAAGGTAATACCTGGTATAACAATGCAGCTGAAATCAAGGCTTTGAAGTCAGGTGCTGTTCCTGCTGAAATCATTTGGCGTAGTAATGTCAATGAGGGTAAGGAAGATTACGACCTCGGTGTTATCCAAGAGAAGAACAATTTCCCTCCTACACTCTACGGAAAGGGTCGCATCAATCCAACTCAGAACTTGGTGGATGCCTTCCCTATGGCGAATGGTTATCCTATCACAGATGAGGAGAATAGTGACTTTGATGACATTGATCCTTATAGCAATCGTGACCCACGTCTCGACCTCTATATCATCCACAATGGTTCTGAGTACAAGGGCAAGACCATCAACACGACAGCAACAGGAGAAACCAATGACGGTCTCAATAAGATTAGTACCTCTACTCGTACTGGTTACTATCTGAAGAAGTTGCTTCGTGACGACTGTAGTGCAGACCCTAACAACCTCAATGCACAGCCTCACTACAATGCCTACATCCGTTACACCGAGATTTTCTTGGATTACGCTGAGGCAGCCAACGAGGCTTGGGGACCAAAGGGTAAAGGTACTCACAACTATTCAGCTTACGATGTCATCAAGGCTATCCGCCAACGTGCTGGCATCACCGATACTGGCTACCTCGATGAATGTGCAGAAGATCAGGCAAAGATGCGTGAGTTGATTCGCAATGAGCGTCGTATCGAGCTCTGCTTCGAGAATCACCGCTTCTGGGATCTCCGCCGTTGGAAGGCTAACATTGCCGAGACAGCCAAGGGTATCAACGTAACCGAGGTAGATGGTATTCCTACATTCGAAGAAATCGATGTAGAGACAAGAAATTATAGCGATTATATGTATTATGGTCCTATCCCACAAAGTGAGACGCTCAAGTGGAGCAACTTGAAGCAGAACAAGGGCTGGAATGTAAAGAACAACGACTAATATTAAATACGATTAATTATGAAAATGAAGAAAATCTTAGCTATGGCTGTCATGGGAATCTTGGCACTCGGTTTCTCCTCTTGCGAGAATGGTGATGCAGACTTCCCTGATTACGAGGGTGGTGTCAATGTATATTTCGCCCATCAGTTCCTAGACCGTACCGTGGTCTTGGGTGATGCAGAGACCCTCAACACCACAGACGATAACAACCATATCATCCGTATCGTCTCCACAATGGGTGGTGCTCGTAATGGCAAGAACATTACCTTGAAGGTGGCTGTCGATGAATCTCTCTGCGACAACCTCTTCTTCGAGGACGGCGTGACTCCAGTGAAGCCAATGCCTACCAACTACTACACCTTGGATGGCAATACCATCAACTATAATGGTGAGATGCTTGGCAGATTGAAGGTGAAGTTGGAGGATGCTTTCTTCGCAGACCCTGAGTGCGTCAAGGGTTCTTATGTGATTCCTGTTCGTATCTTGGAGCAGGTGGGAGCTGACTCTATCCTGAGTGGTAAGCCTATGGTAGATGGTGAGACTCCTTCTAGAACAAACTTGGAGGCATGGTCAAAAACTCCTCAGGATTATGTACTCTACAAGGTAAAGTACATGAACCCTTGGGAGGGCTTCTATCTTCGTCGTGGTACTGATAAGATTACCGAGAATGGTCAGACCAAGGAAGTAACTCGTCAAGGTGCTTCCATCGAGAAGGATGAGGTTTGCCAGATTACCACCAAGAGCTTGACAGAGGCTCTCTTCCCTGTCTCAGTGAGCAAGGTGGAAGGTAAGAATGAAGATGGCAGCGATAAGATTGTGAAATACACCTGCAACTTGAAACTTACTTTTGACAATGATGGCAATGTCACTGTATCTTCTGATACCGAGGGCATGACAGCCACAGGTTCTGGCAAGTTTGAGAAGAAGGCAGCCATGTTGGCTTGGGGTAACAAGGATCGTGACTTGCTCACCCTCAACTACAAGGTCGATTTCGGTTGTGGCATCACGATGGAGACCAGTGACCAGTTCGTAGCTCAGACTCGTGGGAACATCAATGGTGTCGTCACCTTCAATACTAAATATGTTCAGCAGTAAGATGCTGGGTTAGTATCATCGAAATAAGATTATATCATGAATATGAAAAGAATTAATTTTGGACTAGGCTTGGTAGCTCTCTTGGCTTTGTCTTCATGCGCTGACGACAAGTTCTCAGAGTTCCGTACAGATATGACCCAGAACAAGAAGGACTATCTGTATCTCAACAACTATGAGCCTTTGAAGAAATATGTACAGGACTTGAAAGACGCTGGCAAGTGCAATCCCGACTTTAAGTTGGGCATTGCGCTCGCCGCAGCCGACTTCAACGAACAGGGCATCGTGTATTGCTTGGCTGGTAGCAACTTCGACGAGATGACCGCCGGCAATGCTATGAAGTATGCTTCTTGTGTGGATAACAAGGGTGTAATGAACTTTGATAATGTAACCAATTTCGTCAGCAATGCCAAGGAGGCGGGCTTGACGATTTATGGACATACTTTGGCTTGGCATTCTCAGCAGAACAACAAGTATCTGAATGGGCTGATAAAGGATAAGGAGTTACCTCCTGCAGAGGAGAATCCTGGTCTTATCATCACGGCTGGTGATCCTAAGGCAAATACCTGGGATTATGAAATCTACTATGATTTGGATGAGCCTCTTAAAGCTGGTAAAACTTACGAGATTTCACTTAATGTAAGGGGAACTAATCCTGGAACGATTGATTTCTGGCCTGGTAAGAAAGATGGTTCTGCTACACAGTATGGAGCAGGTTCATTTACTGTAGCTGAAAGTGCTGTTGACAATGAATTCACTTTCACGCCAAATGCAGATATTGACCGTATGCGTTTCTGCTTCGGAAAGATTGGCGGTACTCTCTATTTTGATAATTTTGTATTGAAAGAAAAGGGTTCTGACCATAATATTGCAGTCAACTCTACCTTTGATGAAGATGATATTTCGCATTGGACAAAAGTGTCTTGGGTAGAGATTTCATATAAAATCGGTAATGTTGCTGGTGCAGGTGCTGTAGATATCCCTGTAAGTGTTGGGCATCTTACCTTTGATGATGGTAAGAACCTTGGTGGATGGGGTATGGATAATGCGCCAAAGATTGTAAATGGTGTTTATGAGGTTGGTAACAACGCAGCCAAGAAAAACCCCTGGGATGCACAAGTTAACTATGAACCAGGTTTCGCTTTCGAGAATGGTACAACCTATCACTTGAAGATGAAAATCAAGGGTTCTGTAGCTGGTGAATTTGGTGCTGTATTCCAGAATCCTGACGGATACAAAGGCTGTGGTGACTTCCCTACCATCAACGTTACAACTGATTGGAATGAAGTTGATGTGGCTACCTTATGTAATGGTGACAATGCCTTGCGCCTGCTGCTGAATATCGGTAAATATGCGGGTACCCTCTATATTGATGATTTTGAAGTTTACTACACGAAGTCTTCAAATTCTATTCCTCTCACGGATGAAGAGAAGAAAGATGTCCTTACCACCGCTATGGGAACATGGATTGACGGCATGATGGCTGCTACTGATGGTTATGTTACATCTTGGGATGTTGTGAACGAGGCGATCTCTGGTAAGAAAGGTGCTGATGGATTCAATGAGTTGCAGCATGCAACTAATGCTCCTGCTTCTGATGTAGCCAATAGCTTCTACTGGCAGGATTATCTCGGTGATATCGACTATGTTCGTACAGCCGTAAGAGATGCACGTAAGAGCTTTGCTGAGCACAATGGTGATCCATCTAAGTTGAAGCTCTTTATCAATGACTACAACTTGGAAGGTTACTGGGATCAGCACGCTAAACTGAATAGCTTGATCCACTGGATTGGTCTGTGGGAAGATCCTAATGCAGAGGAGCCTGTTGTTATCGATGGTATTGGTACACAGATGCACGTAACATGCTATGGTGATGCAACTAAGCAGGCTAAGCTTCAGAGCGACATCGAAGAGATGTTTAAGTTGCTGGCTAAGACAGGTAAGCTCGTCAAGATTTCTGAGCTTGATATGGCTTATGAGGATGAGGCTGGTACTTCTGTTACCTTCGACAAGATGACTGAGGAGCAGCACAAGCAGATGCGTAGCTTCTATACATTCATCATCCAGAAGTACTTCGAGCTGATTCCACAGGCTCAGCAGTATGGTATCACTCAGTGGTGTGCTACCGATTCTCCTGATACCACAGGTGCTTGGCGCAAGGGTTGCCCAACTGGTCTCTGGGATAGCAACTATCTCCGCAAGCACACATACGCAGGCTTCGCTGTAGGTCTTGGTGCTCCAGAATATTGGAAGGAAGCCAAGTAATATTTGTGGTGTGAGCCTATCCTATGGCTCACGCCATCTAATATAAAGAAACATTAGTTTTAGGTTTATCATACAAAGATTAACCGAAAAAAGATGTTAGTCGTTAAGGTTGGCTGTGTTGTGATGACACGGTCAACCTTTTTGCTTAAAATGGCACGAGAACGCACTTTTTCTCACTTTTTTTTCGAGAAAAAGTGCGTTTTCGTGCCAAAATCTTTCACATAGGCTCTGGCTGCATAGAGGGGAACGTTTTCCATCCAGTCTTGCTCTCTGAAGCCTAACATGGAGAAGCGGATGCCTTTCAGGTGATAGGAAGCGAAATCGTGGGTTATGAATGCTGCCAATGACTTGGCTTTTACATTATCTTCTGCCTTTACCTCTATTGGCAATATTTTGCTGCCAGCCTGGGCTATGAAGTCTACTTCTTGGGTGGAATTGTCCTTGCTATAATAATATATAGGTAGATTGACCAGTGTTTTCAGTTGTTGGAGGACAAAGTTCTCGGTGAATGCTCCCTTGTATTCGCTGAATACGTTGTCGCCTATGAGAATCTGGTCGGATGGGGTCTGTGTAAGTGCTCCTAAGAGACCTATATCTAGCAAATATAGCTTGAATGCGTCTATGTCGGCATAGAATTTCAAAGGCACTTTGACATCTCTAGTTCGCTCTACCTTGTGTACGAGCCCTGCGTCTATGAGCCATTGTATCGCTATCTCAAAGTCTTTGGCTCTTGCTCCCTTTCTCACTGCGCCATAGATGAACTTTTTGTTCTCCTTTGCCAACTGAGCAGGTATGGATTCCCAGACCATTCTCACTCTTTGAGTTTGCTCTGCAGTATGTTTGCTGATGTCGGCTTCGTATGCAGCCAAGATGTTCTGTTGTATTTGCCTTGTGGCTACAGGGTTATGATGCTGTGTGAATTGCAATACGGCTTCGGGCATGCCACCTACGAAATAATATTGCCTGAGATACTCGATGTACCTTGTAGCGAAGGTATCAATGAGTTCTTTATCTCCATTTTGAAGGATGTCTAAGAGCTGCTTTTCATCATTGGCAAGTAGGTACTCTTCGTAAGTCATGGGGTAGAGATGCATGATGTCTACCTTGCCTACGGGAAAAGATTCTCCCTTCATGTTCATGACACCCAGAAGTGAGCCTGCTACGATGATATGTAGTTCGGGCTTGTTCTCGCAGAAATATTTTAGCGAAGACAATACGGGAGGTATCTCTTGTATTTCGTCGAGGAACACAAGAGTCTTGCCTGGCGTGATGTCTTGTTTGGCAAAAGCGGAAAGTCCTATCAATAGGCGATCTGGGTTGGCATCCCCTTCAAAAAGTTTTTCCATCATCTTGTTTTTGTAACAGTTGATGTAAACCATGTTTTCAAATTCATGGTTTCCAAACTCTTTGATGATGTACGTCTTGCCTACTTGTCTTGCTCCGTACATAATGAGTGGTTTTCTATTGCTAGATAACTGCCACTCTTTTAGTTTGTTATATATTTCTCTTTTCATGCTGTTTACATTTTTATGAGGGAATATTGTTGCTTTTCCTACATTTTTATGAGGGAATCAGCTTGCTGTCCATACATTTTTATGAGGGAATGCGCTGCAAAATTACTAAAAATATTGCTTAAACGTGCGGAAGGTGATTAAAAAAAACACATTCCGCACGTTTAAATGTTGTTTTTAACGTTCGTTTGTTGTTTTTCTCGTTTCTTACTATACTTTTATGATGGGTTATAGCATAAATTATGTAAACGCTGCTCAAACGTAATGATGTTGATAAATCTGTATATTTTTCCTCTGTTTTGACCAAACATTTGGGGAATCTGGAACATTTTGGGCAAAAACATTTGGGGAATCTGGAATATTCGTTTATTTGACTTTTCCTGATTTCCTCTTCAAATAGGTTTGATGGTGTATCATTTTCGTTATAATGTTGGCTATCAAACCTATTTGGTATTTCTCACAAAGTATTTGTTACACCCCGCAAAGTCTTTTTCAGCCTTTTCTGTTATTTTTGCAAGCGGAAATGAGAAACATTTCTCGTTCCACGAATGAACAATTATTATCAATAAACTTAAAATTAAAAGCGTATGAAAAAGATTTTTACTTTGATTGCTGCTGCCTTGATGGCAGTTGGTGTTAACGCTCAGACAGCGCAGAACTTATTTTTTGGTGGTGCGGGTACAAATGCAACTATCAAAACTCATGATGGTTCTAGTCTCCCTGAACTTTTCACATGTACCCAACAGTATGGAGCCATTAATTTGCTCGGCGGAAAACCTTCTATTTCTGGGGATGAATACAAGGGACTGAAGGTTGTCTTTTCCGATTTCCAGGCTGTTGGTGAAAAAGGTGTGAATATCATTGTTGGTGTGAAAGCGTCTGATTATTCTACCTCATACAAGTGTGACCCAGTTCAGTATGCAGGTCTTTCAGGTGATGGTGAGATGGTAGTTACATTTGATGAAGCTTTTAAGGGAAAGAATATAGATCTACTTGATTTTCAGGGATTAGCCCCAGGAGTTGAGGTTAGTCTGAAGAAGGTTTTTCTTATCAAGAACGATGACTCTCTAGAAGAAGTGCCCTTTAGTATTTCCTTTGGATGGACTAAGTCTATCGTAGGTAAGACTGCTTATGCTGATCCTACTATCGTATTTCCTAGTCAGTGGAGTTTGATTACTGTTTCTACAGATGAAGCCGGAACTTTGGCTACTTTTGACGTTAATTCTGGTGAAAAACAGGAGTATATTGTAGAGTTTGAAGAACCTACAACTGCTGGTCTTAATCTCGGTTGTAATACTGATGTAAAGGATGAAACTGTTACATGGGACGCTAAGATAGCTCTTTATTTTGCAGTAGAGCCTGGATCCACCAAAGCTTCTTGCGTGATTTCTAAGGAAGATGTCTTGGCTAAAACAGATAAGGCAACCAAAGTTATCAATGTGTTCCTACAGAATACAGACTCTAAAGCCCAAACCGTAAAAATCAAAAGTATCAAGCGAATTATATCATCTGCAACTACCGGTATTTCTAAGGTAGAGAATCTGAAGGTTGCTCAGGATGGCAAGTGCTTCAACCTCGCTGGTCAGCAGGTAGGTAAGGGTTACAAGGGCATTGTGATCAAGAATGGTAAGAAAGTAGTTGTTAAGTAATTTTCCGACACTTATATACTAAATACATATTTATATATCAGCAGGGACTGCCAAGTGTGGCAGCCCCTGCATTTCAATCTAAATAGAATACACTAGATTTTTTTAATCTAAAAACGTAATATTATCTTATGAAAAAAATCATGACTTTGGTTGCTGTTGCTATGATGGCAGTAGGACTTCATGCACAGACTTGGGAGGAGGTGAAGGTGGGGGCTACCACTCGCAAGACCCTCACTTATGTACCAAAGAATGTAGAGAAATCACCAGCTCTGGTGATTTCTCTTCATGGTATGAATCAGGACCCAGAGTTCCAGCAGAAGCAGACGCAATGGAATGCGCTGGCTGATACCGAGGGTTTTATTGTTACCTATCCGCTGGGTAATAACAGAATGTGGGATACCAGCGGTATGGGTGATGTGAAGTTTGTGGAGGCTGTCATGAAGGACATGGAGCTGAAGCACAATGTTGACAAGAACCGCATCTATCTCTCGGGTTTCTCTATGGGTAGCTGGCTGGGTTATCATTGCCTGGAAACTCTTGGCTATCAGATTGCCGCCTTCGGACCAGTAAGCGGTGTGGATATCGGCAAGCAGCCTAGAGCTAACCGCATGCAGCACGCCCTGAAAGGGCAGAAGCTCCTAGCCCAGGGCATCGCCCTGGGTATGATAGCAAACAGCAAGGCGCCCTGTAAGGGCAAAAGCCTTACAACACCAATCTTCCTTAATCCCGGAACACGAATTTTTCATTATATTCCACATTATATAATTCCAAGAATGCTCTATATTCCTCTGCAAACGAATGCTTGCTGTGATGCTCTTTCTGATTGTCAATATATTGCAATGTTTTGTCCACAACGGATTGACTGATGGAATATGCGGCATAACCACCCTGCCATGCGAAAAAATGATAATAACCCGGATCAAGGTCCTTTATCCATCTACTGCTGTTTCGCTTGATTTCCTCAACTATTTCGGAAATCGTGACATCTTTTGATAATATGAACAATACATGAACATGATCGCCTATACCACCAGCCTTTATCTCGGTACATCCCGCTGTCTTTACAAGTTTGCCGATATAACAATGGAGTCGTTCCAAATCATTTTCACGGATTTGGGGGCTCGTTGATTTGATGTGGAAAATCAAATGGATGTAAATCTTTGATAAGGATTGCGCCATATTTTTAAAGCTTTTGCCCTTACAGGGCGTTGGTTTGTATATCATAATACCCAGGGCGTTGCCCTGGGCTAGGAGCTTCTGCCCTTTCAGGGCGTGTGGGGACATGATGGTGTTCTGATGCCTGGGGCGTGTGGAGCTTACATGCGAAACTTGAGTTTTTTATGAATTGCTCAGATTCTTAATGATTTCCAAAGGTAGCTGGGTAGCTTTGGCAACCTGTTCGGCAGAAAGTCCCATTGCCAGCAATCGTTGTGCTGTTTCTGTGTTGGCCTCATGCTTGCCTTCTGCTCTACCTTTCTCCATACCTTTCTCCATGCCTTTCGCCATACCTTTTTCCATACCTTCCTTCATGCCCTTTTCCCTGCCTATTTCTATACCCTCCGCAAGACCTTCTTGTTTGCCTTCACGCTTAGCAGTGTCTACGGAATTCTTGATGTCGCGATATGCCATCTTGCTGGTCTCGTACTCCCTCATTTCCTGCGGAGTAAACTTGGCTATCTCGGCTTCCTCGAAGAGGCGGTCGAAGACTTTATCGCACAACTCTTTAGGACGCTGGGTAAGTTTATAGAGATTCTTCAGTGCATAGAGCCACTTCTCGTAGAGCGTATCCAGTTCTTCCAGGGGTTTGTTGAACTTGGAAATCTCTACATAGATATATTCGAGCTTGTCGTAAAATACTTTGTGGGTAGCTGTGTCGCACAACTGCACATGATGGCGGATTTTCTCCTTGTCGAAGGCATCCTCGTTCATGCTGAAGTTGAGCAGGGCTACGGTATAGACATGATTGAGTTTGAAATCCCAGTCACTCCCCTTTGGTGCCTGTTCACGGATAGGGAAGGTTGAGTAGAAAAGGGCGCGATCCTTGAAATACGTCTGGTAGGCATTCTGCATTTCTACGATGAACTTCTCGCCGTTTTCGCCTTCACAATATACGTCGAAGATGGCTCTGCGGTCGGTATAGACATCTCCCACATGCTCCGGGTTCAGATACGATACGTCCTTCACAACCTGTCTGCCATTAAACAAGCTGTTGAGGAAGCAAATGAGCAAATCCTTGTTCATTGCTGTTCCAAAAATTCGCTTGAAACCGAAGTCGGTCAGCAAGCTGATATATCTTTCTTCTACCTGCTTCATAATCATCTGTATTAAAAATCCATGCCGCAAAGTTACGGTTTTATTTTCATATCTGCAAGAGATTTCTGGGATTTTTAAAGGTAAAAAAGTAAAAAGGTAAAAAAGTAAAGATTTTGCTATCCCCAATACTATCTGATAACTTTTTCTAAAACTTTTCGACCTGTACGGTTGAAATTACCCACACGCCCTTTTAGGGCGTGTGGGGCTTACATGCGAAACTTCAGTAACGAATTAATCTATATAATATAAATATTAAACAAATGGTATAATAAATCCCAGAATCGCTCTTCCAAGCAGTTCTGGGATTTATGATGTCTGATAGTTTGCCATGATGTGCTTCCGTTTGCCTACAGATATGGCTGCGTGGGGTTAAGAATATGACTGCATTGGGTTAAGGATATAACTCCGTTGGGTTACGGATACGATTCCGTAGGCTAACGGAGACGTATCCTTCGGCTTGTCGAGATATCTGCGTCAGCTGATTGAGTCACTTGAGTTAGCTGACTGAACTACTTGAGTTAGCTGACTGAGCTATATCAGTATCCTGTAGTATTACATGTGTATTTTTTTTTCTAATTTAATGCCACATTTGCCACACTTATACTTAACTCTTTGATTATTAGAGGATAACGTGTGGCAATAAGGGGTGTTTTTATTGTCACCTTATTGCCACTTATTACCACTTTTGGCATAAAATCTGCAAAATAACGGTGTTTTTGAGGGATTTGCTACGTCCCGACGCAGCAAAAGTTACGTCCGGACGTAGTAAAAGATACGT
>ERZ791760.365-NODE-365-length-21700-cov-3.264680_pt1 | contig 21700 bp, 30 predicted proteins | sample MGYA00509950_ERZ791760 | MGnify/ENA primary metagenome ERZ791760 (study PRJEB30046, sample SAMN00792002) | human gut metagenome | study: EMG produced TPA metagenomics assembly of the A metagenome-wide association study of gut microbiota in type 2... | reverse complement strand
GCTGAGTGGAGCGAAGTGAAACCCTGCTGCTTCTCTCTGTGGCAATGAACTGGAACTCCCATCAGTAGTAATAGCCTGTCAGCCGGGCTTTGCTTGGTGTCACCGATACGGAGCAAACCGGATGGCATATCCTTCCCAAAAGGCCGTCACTTCCGGCATCGCATAAAATACGATAAGTCGGAAGTGGCGACCAGCATCTGTGAGCTAACTGCCTAAACCATTTGATGGCTCTACTTCCGCAAGCGTCAGCCTGCGTTCGGTAGAGCCATCGAGCATGTCATCATTTGTAGATATGCTTTCCAACCTCATTGACACTGTGAGAAACAACTGAGTGGAGCGAAACGAAACCCTGTTGCTTCTCTCTGTGGCAATGGACTGAATCTTCCATTTGTAGCAAAATCCTATCAGCCGGGCTTTGCTTGGTATTGCAAATACGGAGCAAACCGGATGGCATATTCTTCCCAAAAGGTCGTCACTTCCGGCATCGCATACAATACGATTAGTCGGAAGTGGCGGCCAACATCCGTGAGCTAACCATATAAACCATTCGATGGCTCTACTTCCGCAAGCGTCAGCCTGCGTTCGGTAGAACCATCGAGCAAATCATCGTTTGAAGACCAGCTTCCCAACCTCATTGACACTGTGAGAAACAGCTGAGTGGAGCGAAGTGAAACCCTGCTGCTTCTCTCTGTGGCAATGGAATAAAACATGCAAAAAACGACAAACCTACCATGCTATGCTCCAGCCTGCATCAGGTAAGATTACCGTTTAATAATCAATAGATTTCTGTAACTTCAAAAATAAGTTTTTACAGCAAACAGGAACTGATCAATGAAAATCTGTTTGAATGCTGCAATATTGTTCTGTTCATAGAACATCAGCATTGCTTTTTTATAGTCAATTGAATCTACACTGCGGAATGAGATAGGACAATAGCCGTAGGCAATCAAAACTCCATTGCTTATGATGCGTGCCGTGCGTTTGTTGCCGTCAGAAAATGCCTGTATATAGGAAAGGAGCACAAGAGCCAACAAAGCCTTTTCAAACACTTCATTCTTGCCGTTAATAAGCTGACAACTGTCTTCAAGGGCTTCCCTGATTTGAAATTCATTATCGAGCGGTTGATAATTTGTTCCGGTTATACCGACACGCCGATGACGGATATGGCGTTCGACCCCCAGCTCCTTAACAAGCAGCGCATGGATTTCCTCTATACGAGTTAACGATATTTCTTTCAGATAATCCGGTACATCAAGGATAAAGTCAAGAGCATCCTTATGGTTGAGCAGCATCACAGCTTCCTCTTTGGTCTTTCCGTTAGCGGTCTGTTTCTCTTTCAACAGACGCTCCGTTTCAAGTAATGAATAAGTATTGCCTTCGATTTGTGAGGATTTCCATGACAGGTCTATACCCAACCTTTCCATCTCCTTACGATATTCAATATCCGTCATTTCCGAAAGGTGCAAACGGAATTTTGACTGTGCTTCATGCAACAACGCCAGCTCATCGTCTGTAAACAAACGTACATTCGGCAATATGTCACGTATCAGGTCAAAGTTAAAACTTTCCTGGACCGTGCGTTCATCAATATCCTTGTCAAAATAAGTATCAAGACTGAGTGGCATGGTCACATGAGCTTGAGGAGTGAGTTTGTATTTGGTAGCCGGTCCTTTACCGACCACCTCGATATACCCTTTTTCCACACAGTCTGCAATGACACGCTTTAAGGTACGTTCGCTTATCTCTGTAGTGACAGCATGGCCTATCTCCAAACGTTTTGAAAGCGGATGATAGTGCAAATATTGTAATATTTCAGTTTCTGTTGTCATATCTAAAAATCTTAATCGGGACAAATATACTGCTTTCTCGTAGAAAATCGGGTCAAATTGACCTGTTTTATGTCTTTAAAATCATTGTTTTGTCCCGATTCAAATTTAAATTAAAATCATCAGCACAAGAATACAAATGAACAAACGATAGAAAAATATCAGTTTGAATGAGATGCTGCAGATGGAATATTTATAGACCTCAATTCCCAAATAACGCAGCAGTCCTGTCACTGCTGTCTGGCGCTTGCAATGACAGAACTACCGCAGAAGTTTCTACTTCCTCTTTGGCAGGCGGATTTTTCGGTTGTCTGTTTCCCATTTATCCACATAGTTGTTCAGAGCTTCAGAGATAACGTCCTTCAATAAGGCACCTTCCACAAGAGAAATGTACTTCACCTTTTGAAGTAAATCCGGATCTACGATGAAGGTGGCTCGGATTTCCTGGGGTTTCTTGGCACTTTTGGCTGATTCGCCTTTCTTGGGGCGACCCACATTCTCCCTGCGTTTGGCTTCCAGTTTGGACTTCATCTGCTCAGTAGCAGCCATTTCGGTTGTTTCTTTCTTAGAAGATGCTTTTGCTTGTGCAGCCTTTGGATTTTCCTGCTTATCATCTTGAACTGCAAGCTGTTCAGTTTGTTCTTCGGTTTGTTCAACAGCTTGTTCCTTAGGCTGTTCCTGCACCGATTCTGCTTGATTGGCTTCACCCATGAAGCCATCCATCAATAAGGATAAATTCTTCTTACTCATATTGTGTATTTTATTACTTGTTTACTTGCTGATTAACTTACTATGTTACCAATAACTTTTGTGATTAGTCATATAGTAAGATAGTTTACCTATTTTCCTCCCGACTGATAATCTCATCGGTCAGTGTCTGATAGTCTGCTGCACCATTACTTTTCGGTTCGTACTCAAAGATGGTCTGACCAGACAGCGGCATTTCGGCTATGGATATATTCTCGCGGATTTTCGTCTGAAAAACCTTCTCTCCATATCGTTTTTCCACCATGGAAATCACTTCCCTGTTCAACTTCCGGTTATTGAACCTGGTGAAGAAAACACCGCCTAATTCAAGCATTGGGTTTACCCTGCGTTTCACTTCCCGGACTATATCATCCAGCATGGTCAAGCCTTTCAAGGGCAAGGCTTCGGCAGTGAGCGGTATGTAGAGTTTGTCCGCTGCCACCAGCGCATTGGTCGTCACGATACCGAGTGAGGGCGAACAGTCCATCAAGATGTAGTCATACTTCTCCTTCTGTTCATCGAGGTAGGATTTAAGAATGCCTTCCCTTGCCATCATGGTAGCCATGTCTATTTCGGCTCTTGCCAAGTCCAGTGATGCTGGAACAAGGTCCAGATTTTCACGGATGGGTACGATAGGCAGCGGTTGGTCTTTGACCAGCGTATCATAGATACTTGTTTCCGGGTCTTCGTTCTGCGTCAGCATGAACGTGAGGTTCTGCTGTGCATCCAGGTCAACGAGCAGCACCCGTTTTCCTCTCAGGGCAAGTGCTGCACCTATACATGCGGTAGAAGTAGTTTTGCCGACTCCACCTTTCTGATTGCCGATGGCTATTGTTAAATTTTTTACTACCATTTTTATAGGTTTACTATATTACTTTACTACTATATTATTATACTACAAATATACTATATTATTTTATTATTACATAATTAGTTTACCTATATTTTATTAAAAACAATACGCTATTTATATGTTGTATATCACATATTTACATCGTTTTTTTCAAAGGGAATAAAATATAGATTTACCCACTTAACTTAAATGCGTAATTAAACATATTATCATGTAAAATCTATTATATAACAAATAGATATTTGCATTAGATTTCATTTTAATATCGTCAACTGTCTCTACTATCCAAAATATAGAAACTCCGACCCACACCTCACGGCGGAAGTCGGAGCGGAACATATATAAGGAATTTACGCTGTCTGTTTGGCTGCGAGTATCTGATGGGCATGGGCATTGACCAGCCGGACAATCCGGTCGTGGTGCGGAGTATTCGTATTGCACAAACCTCGGCTTTGTATCACTTTCCCCTCGGTCAGTGAGAACTCAATCGTCTCGATGCGGTTTCCTTCCTTATCATGAGCCGATAGTATCAAGCTGTCCGCCTTGGCATAGTATTCGCATTGGAAGACGCAATGATGCAGGGCATTTCCCTCGGCTTGGAAGGCTTCCAGACTATCGAGTACAGAAATCACCAGGTCTTTGTCGGTGATGGTGATACCGAAGTAGCGTGACTTTTCCTTGTAGAACTCGGCTTCCTTCCGTTTGGCTCGCTGCATCTGCTCCTGGCTTCTGCGTTTCTGCTCCATTTGGTTGTGTCGGTTCATCCAATAGTCATGCTCGGCTCTGAGGTTCTGCGGACAGATATACTTGGGGTTGCAGATGTCCTTGCCACACTGCTCCAGCAAGCGGATGGTATCTGCCCACAATCCCATGTCCGAAGGGCGGTAATGATGCCGGGTGGCTACCTTATACGACTGCCAGCATCGGTCAAGCTCCAAAGGTCGGTGTACAAAATAAGACACGGCATGTAAATCTTTTGACTTAAGGATGGTTTCCATCCGGCTGTCCGTCAGTACGGCTTTCATCAGTTTCATCGGGTGACAGTCGGGCAGCTTGCCTTTCATGCCGTTGCGTTTCAATTCGGGCAGCAGCCGAAAGTGCGGATAAACATAGGTATCTGCAATGAGCCAGTGGACTTCGTTCGGTCGCTTCAAGGTGATTTCAGATGTCCAATCAAAGCAGTCCACATAACAGCTCAATGTCCTTGCCCTTGCCGTGACAGCCAACTTGCCTTCGGCATTGAGCCACAGACGGCACGCTTCCCAGTAGTCTGCCTCCATTGGCTTTCCTTTGCAGAAGGTCGTTTCCAAACGGAATACCCGTTGCACCTGCAAGTCTTCCACCACTTCGAGGGAAGAGAAGTAGTATGCTTCCTTGATGGTGCGTTTAAGGGTGTCCTTGATTTGTAAGCGAGTACCGCAATAAGGGCAGCATAGCGACTTTCCTTTTCCCTCATGGTCGAAGTGCCTGCCACAATCGCCACAGGTACACTTGTGTGCGGAAGTCCGGAAGCAGATATGTCCTGCCACTTTCCGCACTGCCCATGTGAGCACTTTGGGGCTTATGGCGGTCAGCTTCTCATTGGAAGCTGCCACCCGTTTTTCTATTTTCGTTCTTGCTTTCATAGTTCCATGCCTTGAAAGAGTGAGAGTTCTTGAATGGGTTTGGGTTGCGGTTTGGCTGCCTTGGGTCGGCTGTTGCGCTGCTGCAATTTCCGCATTTCCTCCTCCTGGTATCGTTTGAGGGCGATGGCTCGTTGTTCAGCCTTCTCCTCCTCGGTCAGCTCAATGTGATGATTCACTACAACATTGCAGTTCATCGGCTTACCGATTTCCAAATCGGGTTCATCTATCGCATGGACTGCCATGGCATACACCTCCATGTCGCTGAAACCGCAGCAGCCGGATTGCTGCACAGCATGGAAGATATAGTTGACCACATCGTCAATGGTGCGTGTGGTGGTTTCATACTTGGCACGGAAGAGTTCATCTTCCTTGGCTCGGTTATCAAGATAGTTCTTGATGAGTTCCTTGAAATGGTCAGTTCCTTTCATATGTTCCTATGTTTAAGCGTAAAAGATGTTGATTATTCTAATGCTCTCGGCAATCAACCTACCATTACGTGGCAGTCCACCACTTCGGCAGGAAGACCGAAAGCCGGAAAATGTGAGAAGTAAGGGAAACATTCTCCCTCTTGTTCCGTTGCGGTAGTGATACCCATGACCTTGTTCTCTATGTACCACTGGTCAATCAGAGCGATTTCTTCATCCGTCAGTCCGGTTGCATCCGAGTTGAACAGATAGCAAAGTGCCCATGTGGGAATGGCTTCAATGAGTGTGTCCATAGCGTTTTCTTTTTAAGTTCGTTACTATCAGATAGGAAGCAGTTCCAGCAGTTTCTTTAGTGGAATGGAGTTGATGTCCGACTTGAGGAAGTGAACTATCCATTCCGGCTCTTCAAAAAGCGGGTGCATGGGTACCACACTGAAATCGTCCCCATTGGAATAGCAGTCGATTTGTGCAAAGTTGGCGCCGTCCTTCCGGATGTGTGCATAGAAGGGAGGCATACCGCAAAAGCATTTGCGGAGACTCTCTCTATCCCACTGCAGGGTGAGTTCGTAAACACTGCCCTTGTAGAGCATCTTTTCTTTTCGGTCTTTAAGTTTGTATGCCATAGCTGAACTATTTTTTTCCCTTTGGTTTGAAGCCTTTCGGCTTCTCACTCCCGGGTGATTTTTACGATGCCTCTTCTTACGAAGGGTGCAAGGGACAGAAGGCAAATGTGGCAAGGGGAAAGCGGACGGAATACCCAATTTGGCACAAATTGCGGAAGGCTGCCGGCTGCTTTCCTTGCAGCCAAGCGCAGCGCCATTTGCTGCCGTACCGACCCTTCGTTTCTTTGTATCGGAAAATTCATCGGGAGTGGAAATACCTGACTAAGGAAAGAATCCGCCAGCTGTTAAAGATGAATGTTTAACTTTTAATCTTTCCAAAATCTCACTATCTTTGCAAGCCCTGATAATAAAAGTTCAGAAAGGTACGGTAAAGAACAGACTTAATCACTCTACAAAATGAAAGATCAAATACGTCTATTGCGAGATTGCTTCCATAACGAGATTCCGGCAGTTGTATTCCAGGGGAATGACAGCTGTGCCGGAGAGATACTGGAAGCCGCCAAAAAGATTTATCAGAAACACGGCTGCAGTCAGGAGTTCCTTTACGACTGGCAAATGCTCATCAACGAAGTGAAGGCTTACCAGCAAGAGAGTCCGGAACAGGTACAGCTTCCCCAGCTGACCCATACCGAAGCAGAACTTATTCGGGAAGAAATGAGACAGAAAGGCATAGTTTACTGATGCAACAAAAAAGTCCTGATGCGCATGGATAAATGGCATCAGGACCTCTTGTTTTTTCATTGCCGATGAATGGCAACCACGTAAAGTTTTTGATTTTATTTTTTCGAAGCCGCCAACGAAAGTTTCCTGAACTGCTTCAGCAGCGGTTCCATTTCGAGTGATACACAGCGGGCACGCTGGCCGGCTGCCTTGTTTCCTTTTTCGGCTTGAAGGACTGCATCCTTTTGGAATGCCTCCATCTTCATTTGGAGTTGTACGAGTAATTCATTCATAATCTTTGCATTTAGAGGTTACATTACCTAATAGATACTTATCACCGGTCTGAACTTATGCGTCTGGTCCTTCGGGGTTTCCTGAATGGTTCCTGACTGCATCGAGAAGAGCCAGGCCTTGCTGTCCCTTTGTCCCTCCACTTCGGTGGAAGTCCACAGCCAGCAGTCACCGGGCTGCAGACTGAGAGGTAAACCACCGACCGCTTCAATCCGTTGGTTGATAAACCCAATTTGCTGATAGAGGTAAGTGAGCTGCTTCACCGAAGGGATGTAGGCGGACTGGCCATAGCGCCACATGTCGAAGACATAAACGGCTAAGGGAGATTTCACTTCCTCGTGGCGGTACATGGCATGGGTGTTCTCGTTACCGTCTTCCTTCTCCAATGAAGCTGACGTTTCCTGTTCGACACCCAGACTGTCGGCAAAGGCTGCCGATGCGACGTCCCGGATGGAAACGGCATAGCCCAAAGCTTTGATCTCCGGATTCCGGTTCACATGATAGACAATGGCCACCGGTTCCTTTTTCGAGGAAGAGAACTTCTCTTTAGACAATACGCTGCCATCCGAGCAGACTACATCACCAATCAGGAGGGAAGAAGCGATAGACCTGTCTCCTTCATGGTTACATTCTTCGCAGGAGGTAAATAACATGGCTCCTCCTGTGAGTATAGCGCACAGTAAATGTTTCAAGTTTCTCAGTTTCATAGCAGCGGTATTTCAAATGATTTGACTACAATTTCCGCCTCCTTATCGAGGATGAACCAATATTCCGAGTGGTAAGGCTTTCCTTGTGAAGTCTTGGCTTCAAAATCTATCTTGACCTTCCATCCGTTGAACGGCTTCTTTTCTTTGGCTTTATTCGGATTTGCTCCCTCAAGTTCTCCATAAGCTATCAAAGCCCGGAGGGTGGTCATGGCATCCAGTTGACGGGTGACCTGATCACTCATTGCGGTATCATCCTTGTCGAGGTTCTGAAAGTAGTCCGTTTCTTCCATCAACTTGTGGCCATATTGCATCAGGTGCATGGATAATGCAGCCTTCTCATGCGGATTGACATATTCTTTTCCGAATACCGAATCTGCCTTGCTGATGCCCTTGATTTGGATGGACTCCGGATTATCAACGGTTGCTTTCAAGGCTCTCTCGGCAATTTCCACCGCCCGTTTCTCGGGTCGGCCGGAACAGCTGGCAAAGTAAAACAGTCCGCCCCAAAAGCTGACGGCGGTCACCAGCATGATAATCATTTTCATTCCCGGTTTCATATCTTCACGATTTGGAGTTTATCAGGAGAAAGGCCGAGACGCTTGCGATAGATGGTGCCGTCATCACGGTACATCTCCAGTTCGTTGGAGGTGATTTCTTTTTCACAGATTTCCTTGGCTTCTGTCAGACTCAGCTGGTGGCCGCCAATGTTGCGCCAGATGGCAAAGTTGCACGGCGCCTGCTGGTTGCTGTAATTGGAGCAGTTGAAGGCTCTCGTACCCACCCGAATATCACCGCCACAATGCGGACATTTGCCGATGACGGACTGCATGTTGATGGCACCATTGTCTGCCAGTTCCAGCACGGAAGGGAAGGCTTTTCCCTCCTTGGAAGCAAAGCCGTCCAACAGGATGAAGCGGTGCTCCAACAGTTCGGTGATTTCTTCGTCACTCATCTTGCGGTTGCCGATAATGCCGTTGATATTCAGCACACAGGTAGGCTGTTCGGCGATGTTGTTCTCACAGCGGTAGCCCTTGCAGGTCTTTACCACGTTGCCGCCACACAAGGGACAACGACCGATTATTTTCTTTTCCATACGCTTTTGTTTTTGGATGATTTGTTTACTATATGATTCTGTTACTTATTGCATTGATTACTTTCTTATTTCCTTACTTGATTACTTTGTGATTAGTAAATTAGTTTACTTGTTTACCTATTTACCATTTCAGACTGTAGCCCTGGTTCCAGTCGGAGATGATACCGCCGATGATGTTCTTGCCGGACATCACATTGGCCCATCCTTCGGGATCAAGCGAAAACCAGAGGTCGTTCCATGAGAGTGTGCGTACCTGCCAGGCCAGGATAAACAGGTCGGTATTGATGGCTTCCAGCCGGCTCACCACCTCGTTGGCGATGTAGTAGCGTTCCGAAGCGTTCAGAAGGTTCACCTTGTGCTTCTCTTTCTTGCCGTCATCCCCCGTCACGTCATACTTGCCCGAAGTCACCAACTGTTTCATGAAGGGAAAGAGTGCCGTCATCTGTGTGGCAGCATCCGTCAGCTCATCCGATACCATGGCCGCAATGACGGTTCCTTTCAGATTGCCGCCCACCGATTTGAGGAGCAGGCTGCAGTTCTGCGGGATTTCCTTGGCCACCAGTTCCCCAGCCCGCTTAATCTGGTAGAGGTTCTGCATGGCGCCCTGCGCATTCGAAAGGTAGTCCAGCATCTTATCTTCCACATGGTGAATCCGCTCCAGTGAAGCGGTTACTGCCACTTCCGCTGCAATGATTTTCTCCTGCGTTTTCTTGCGGTCCTTGTGAATCTTCTTCAAGGCTGCGGTCTGACCCAGTACGGCAGAAGTCAGCGCCGGGTCGGTCTGTTGGGCAAAGAGCGGAGTCTTGCCTATCAATAAGCCAACAGCAGCGATTAACAAGGAGCGTTTCCATCGTCTTATATTCATACGTTTATAATTTAGGGCCTGCATTTCTGCGTTCGGCCAAGTTATTGATTTGGTCCTGTTTGGTCGGATGCAGCCGCACCTCCATCGGTTTGTTGAGCAGACAGTCGTTCCAGTCCTTGAAAGCCTTCGGTGGAAGCCATTGCCCCATATCATATCTGACTGACAGGTGTTCCTTGACCTGTACCTGAAAGGGACGCTCCGGATCAAGCCGAAAGGAACGTCCGTTCGCTTCCACTTCCAGACTGTCACGGGTTCGGTTGATTTTCAAGGGGATGTTCTCTACCAGCGCCATCATGCGCAAGCCGTAGATGCGACCGGGCAGGTCATTGTCGAAACAGTCAAACGGACGGGCTCCGGGAAAGCGGTTCAGTACCTGCCGGATTTGTCCGTCAGAGAACGCACCGCCCAGTGATGCCAGGGCAATTTCATTGGTCAGCTGCTTCCGGTTCCATTGGTAGAATGCCATGGCATCGAAAGCCGACTCACAGAAGAAGACACTCTTCACCACATTCGGATAGCCTCCTGACAAGTCAGCCACCCATGCAGAAGAACTGGAATCACTCCCAGCAGCCTTGGACTTGTAACCGCCGTACCCCCGCATTTCGTAGCCCCGGACCTTGTCATTCTCTCCGTTGGTATAAGGGAAGCCGATGTTGTAGCCGTCAAAGTTCTCGTTCTTCCTGTCGCGGATGAGCCGGATGAACGGAGCAAAGGTGCGTACCGTTTCATCAGACAATCCCCTTTGTTGGAAGATGGCCGGAACCTTATCGGGATTTATCGGCTTCACCTCATACCTGGAGCTGTCGAAGGTGGCATGATACCTGGCTGACTGTACATACTCCCGGTCTTCGCGGTATTCAGGTTCGGGCATGTTGGCAAAGCGGGACAGCACCTTGGCTATCTTCTGCCATTCATCCTTGCCCGATACGTTGAAGGCATTCAGGTTCTCCCGGATGAGTGTGACCACATCCCCCTTGGAACCGTCGCGGCGGAAGAACCGCTGGGAAGCCTTGTCCTGGGGGTGGCAGATTACGAGCGCATCCCGCTTTTCCTTGCCGTCACCCAACACCAGCTCCATGTAGCGGCCCACACCGGCCTTGCGGTCCAGGCGGTAGCCGAGCGCATAGGCTACATCGTCGATGCCCACCTTGGCTTTGAGGTCCTTAAAGTTTACCTTGTAATCAGTCATGGTTCATGGATTTAAAGATTCTACATGGTATCAGATGCTTAACTTGGCACCCACGGTCTGCGTGCGTTTGAGATTGGCTATCTCTGGTTCGAAGGTCTTGTGCGCCGTCATGTTCAGGAAGGCTGCCTTGTCCTTGTAGTCCGTCAGCTGGAAGTAGGTCTTGGCTGTATCTTTCGATACCTTCTTCAAACCCAGTTCCACACCGTCGTAAGAGGCACGAATAGCGTAGTCGCCATTCCTTGTCTTCACAATGGCCGCATTCTTGAACGGCACCTCTTCGCCTTCACTCAACGGAGCAAACGGGTCGTTCTTCGTCAGGTAGGGCTGCTCGTTGAGTGCCAGCCGCTGTTTGTCCACCTGATCCAGAATGAGATCCGAAGCCTTGTTCACGTCCGCCATGACAGAAACAATGAACTTCGGTTCCTGCTTCAGCACCCCAATCCAGGAATCCAGATAGGCTGCGGAGTTGTCCGTCACCTTCATGTCAAATCCCATCGAATGACAGATCATGGCAGCCGTCAGTTCCGCCACCAATTCTTCTTTTGCGTATTTCGGGTCTCCGAAGCGTCCGCCCATCTCGCGGTTGAGCCGTTCCGGGGTCATGGTGGAGTGTGACATCTCATGCAGCAAGGTGGAGTAGAACTCCATGCCGCCCCGGTAGACTTCCTCGGGGGTATCACCGATATTGAACTGCTCCTTCATAGGTAGCACCACGATGTCTTTAGCTGGTGAATAAAAAGCTCCGTCCACCCGTTTGTCTGCCTGTATGGGACAGAGCCAGCCTTGTGTCTCAATCATTCGGTCGAGAGCGGCATGGACATACATGCCTTCCTTATCCCGAAGCTCGGGCACCTTGAACTTCTCCATGAGTTTCTGCACCCGTTCGGGCTGCACCTCTGCCAGGTTGGTCTGGTCGATGTTGTACACGGGGAAAGCCTTGAAGAAGGGAATGACATCCATGCCTTTCTTCTCCTCCTTGCTCATAGCCTTATACTCATCCGAGCTGACCTTATGGCCGTTCTTGTCCTTGACCAGCACATCCCAATAGACCACGGGAAACGCTTTTTCACCTTTCAGTACATGGGCTTTCAGGTTGTACGCCTGCTTGAAGGTGAGGTACACCGGTAACTGGTAACCCTGGGCAGCGGTCTGCAGCTGGAGGAAGAAGGAATTGGAACCTGAATAGTTGCGGCCTCCCACGTTCTGCGGGAGACCTGCAAATCCGGATGCACCGCCAATCCAGCCTTTCTTCCAGTCGGAAGCCTTCATCTGTTCCATGCGGGCAATCATCATTTCGGCAAAGCGGTCGATGGCTACCTGTCCGGCATTGCCGGATGTGTTAGTTCCATACGCCATAGCTTTCGTCATCCATTACCTGATGGTCCATCTGGTCGATGTCCGTCTGTTCGACATAAAATTCAGCGGATTCATCCGAAGGATCCGTGCCGTGGGTCTGGCACCATTCCAGATAGTCCTCTGCACTGTCCCCATCCATCACAAAGCGGAGGAAACCGATTTTACCTGCCTGAAGGAGTTCCACCAACTCCTCGTGTGTCTTTTTAGCTGTCATATCTTTTCGTCTTTTATTGTTTCTTGAATATTCGTTTGTTTCTTTTGATTTTGTTACATTTTCATGGAAGCCGACTTCTCCAGTTTGTTGGTCATGGCTGAAAGCATCCCCGTGATTTCCGTATTGAGGTACTTGGCCGCAATCTGTTCCCGGGTAGCAGTCTTTGCCTTGAAGAGCGAGTATCCGTCATCGAAGGAGAGTTCATGTTTGCTGGTCTTGCCCTTGTCACCCAGGTCCATCGACACCTTCCATTTGTTGTCGGAGTGGTCCTTAGCCACACGGACACCTTTGGGGTCCACTCCTTCGGGAAGCTGGTACTTCTCGTAGGCTGACTGCAGGTGCAGGCGTTCCCCGAAGTTCTTCTCCACAAGTTGTGTAGGACTGACCACGCGGTCGAAGTAAGCATTCAGGTCCTCACGGGAAGCCACTGCCGACATCTTGGTGTCACCCATCTGCACATAGAATTTATACTTGCCGTAGTCCGGGCGCTGCTCGTCCTTCTCCTTATAGACATTGAACTTGTCGATGGTGATGGCTCCATCAGGACCGGACAACTGCTTTGGCATTTGGTACGCTCTTTCCGATACCTTCGGCATAAGTTTAGTGGGATAATACTTCTCCATCAGCTGGGGCACTGTCATTTCCTTTTTCTGGTAAGCGGCCAAATCCGCTGCGTCCATTTTCTGCGGTTTTAGCTGCACGCCGTCAATCTTGGCGGTAAAGTACCAGTCTGCCGGATTGGTGGTGCTCTGGAACGCATGGCCGTGGCTGACTTTCTCGCCGTTGGCGGTAATCATCTGCGGTTCGCGTGGCTTGCGTTCCTGCTTGGCTTCCGCTTTCTGCTCGACCTGTTGTTCACTCTTGACTTCGGCTTTGGCTTCCGTCTTCTTTTCCTTGGCAGGTTTCTCCTCTGCAGCCGTCTTGACTGTCTTGGTTGGCTCTTCCTGCACAGCCTGTTCTTTCTTCTTTTTCGCCATAGTATTCTTGTTGGAGGTATTCGTTTCTTTCAAATCTTCCCCGGTCTTTTCCCTGGGCTTCTTCATCAGTTCCGGCCGGTCTATCGCCTCGCAGATGGCGACCCGTTGACCGGAGCGAATCAGCTTGGGCAGATGCTTGTCCAGTTCATGACGGGGAAAGGTCAGGAGTTTGATGGGATCTTTCTCCAGCGGAAGGATTTTGTCTGATACCTTCAGCGCCAGTATTACCGATGCCTTGAGTGCATCTTCCTTATACATTTCGTAGAAATCTCCTTTACGGAAAAGCAGCACCGCATCGGGATGTTTCTTCTTCAATTCGTTGAACTGCCGGACAAAGCCGACATCCTTCTCTGCATTCTTCTTGACCATAGGGAAAAGGATTTAGAGTTTGAGACCTTTGGATTGTTCAGCTTTCGGAGCATGGAGTTTCAAGGCTCTTTCCTGTGACTGCTTGTCCACCACCTGCTGGTATTCCCAGCGGTTCTTGTCCGTCATCACCAGTCCCAGAAACTCGGGATGCTGTTCGTCGTAGCGGAGTTTCTGCTGTCGTTCCCACTCTTTCATATCGCCCTGGATGACCTTGAAGCCCTGAGGCTCTTTCAAATCCACACCGACCGACACTTTCTCGCCGCCTACATTCAGCTCAATGGGTTTCCCCTCGCGTACCTGCTGCTTCTGCTGCATGCCCAGTTCGATGTCGTTGACCTTCTCCATGTCCTTGAGTTTCTGTTCCAGCTGAACATCCGTCACACGGCGATGGATAACGGATTTGGTTTCGGGATCGAGTTGCAAATACTGCTGGGTCTTTTCACCGTTGACTTCCACGGCTTTCTGGATGACCTCACCTTTACTCAACCGCTCCGCCTCTTGGTCAGACAAACGCAACACCTGGTTGCGTTCCTTTTCCAGTACGGCACGGACGGGATAAGCCATGAGCGCCGGATTACCTTGCTGGTCGGTGGTCAACTGAAGTTTGAGGGGAAGCGTGATGATGTCTCCGTTTCGGGCACTGATGGACACCTGCATGAGCGGAGTGACCTCTCCGAATGCCAGTTTCTCCTTCACTTCCTGAGGGAGGCTGTCGGCCTTCTCCCGGTCAATGCCCAGGACTGCCAGTTTCTCGTAGGGCAGCCTTTGAGAATGATTGATGTTGTGCATTTTCGTATTGTTTAAGTAAAACGATATATTTGCGGTCGGAACCGCCTTGAACACCCGCAAAAGTATTGGCAACCCTATAATCGAAAAGAAATGCACAACATCATTCTGACCGCCGTACTGCTGATTCTTGGTTCCGCTTCAGCGTCGGCACAGTTCTATACGATTACCAAAGAGACGGAAATCCGTCCTGAAAAGAAGCAAAAAGTGGCTCCTGATACCCTACAGAGGAGTTTGGGCGCTTATGAGTCTTGCAAAAAGGCAGAAAAGGACTCACTTGCCCCAGAGGTGCCTGTGAAACCGCTTTCAGAGCTATATGCCCGAAAAGTTTACGCAAGGGTGTCCCACGAAAAAGAACTTCCTGCACTTACTATTCCCAATCTCTATCAGGAAATCATCCGCAATGGCATCCGGCATCCGAAGATAGTACTGGCACAAGCCATACTGGAAACGGGGTGGTTCCGTTCACCGCTCTGTCGGAACCGGCACAACCTGTTTGGACTGACGAATCCCAAAACCGGGAAATACTATGAGTTCAATCACTGGACGGAAAGTGTACGGGCTTACTACACTAAGGTACAGTACCGATATTGTCAAAAGAATCAGACAAGTACAAGCGATGTGGATTATCTGAAGTGGCTACAGCAAATAGGTTATGCAGAAGCTCCGATGTATATACAATCGGTCAAAGAAATCATGAAAAGAAATCTATAAATCACAGGGCAATCCTCCTGTATGAAAAAAGTTCATAATGCAGAAAAAAATACTCCGAAGATGCTTCCATAATAAAATAATTTCTCTAAATTCGCTTTTGGAGGGTTACAGTTCTCCCTAAATCAAAAGTATTATGGACGCATATCGACCCAAGCAGCGCATCACACTCTCATTCGCCAAACGGAACGGACGCAAGTGTATAGCAGCCGCCTATGGTGGCGATGACTCTTTGCGGCAAAGTTTATCGCGCGAACCCGGTGCAATCATGACAGGCGATACCGCCTATCTGCCGGCAGAGAATTTCGTGCTTGCCGAGTTCTTCGACCGCTATGTGAAAATGGCATTTATAGACTATTCCGCCATCAAGGAAACCGCACCCCGTAAAGAGGAAGACAAACGGCCGCCACTGCCGGAAGGCTATATGGAAAAACTTCAGCAAGTGCGTTACAGTGACCATACCGTAAGGGTATATACCTCCTATTTCCGCGATTTCCAACAATATTTCGAGGGGCGTAAGATTGAAACGGTTACCTCCGGCGAGATAAACGACTACCTGTTGTATCTCATCCACGAGAAAAACATATCCTCCTGCCAGCAAAACCAGCGTATCAACGCCATCAAGTTCTATTACGAGAAAGTTCTTGGTCAGGAACGGCGGTGTTACAAGGTGAACCGTGCCAAACGGGAGAAGACGCTGCCCGATGTGTTGAGCAAGGAGGAAATAAAGAAAATACTCGACGTGACGGTGACAGACCTGCGCTTCTTCTGTATGTTCTCCATACTCTACTCCGCAGGGTTGCGCATCAGCGAACTGCTGGAACTGAAACCCGGCGACATCAACGAATCCCGCTCCCTGATACGGGTGCGTCAGGGAAAGGGCAAGAAAGACCGCTACACCTTGCTGTCCAAACCGTTGATGAAAAAGCTGAAGGAATATAACAAGTTGTACAAACCAAGGATATGGTTATTCGAGCGCAGACCTGAAGAACCTTTCACCGAGAGTATTGTGTCGAAACGGCTGAAGGCAGCGGCCCGGGAAGCGGGAATCACGAAACGGATTTATCCGCACTTGCTGCGCCATTCGTTTGCCACCCACTTGCTGGAACAAGGCACTGACATCAAGATAGTGAAAGAGCTTATGGGACATAACAACATCAAGACAACGGAAAGGTATGTCCACATAGCCGACACTTTCAAAAGCAATGTCAAAAGCCCGTTGGACGACCTGTTGATGGAGGAAGGCGAGGTCTGATACTTAGGAAAAATAACAGCCAAATCGGCTGATAGCATAACATTACCGATAATTATTAAAACATAAAATTATGAACGAACAATATGCTAAATGTATTCCTTTTGATACAAATGTTAAGGGAAGAATCGGAGGTAATCCTCCTCAAATAGTAGAAAACAGTATTCCAGAGGGGTATTTGTTCTATGCGACATTGGAGCATCCGGAAAAAGAAAATATGATGCTGTCTATTTTTATACATGGTGATTTTGGCAAATTACTGAATGATAACATTTATCCGTCAGTAGCAGTAAAAGTTTTTGAACACGAGTATTCAGAAATAGGAACTCATTCGGAAAAGAGTATCAAAAAATTATCTGTTAATTCTATTAGTAATTATTATTACCCACAAGACAGTGATTTTCAATTTATCAAAGTGGGTGGTGAACCACGATTTATTCAGTGGAAAGATTACTATTATGAAGAATTGGAAAAAGACGGATATTCATTCTATTTGCAGATTGATGAGGAAGGATATAGGGATGGGATGAATTGTGTATTTGCTTTTGGAGCCTTGTATTTATACAAGCACAATGAGACAGGTGAAATAATCGCCGGTTTCTGGCAATGTTCATAAACTTATCGGTAACAAGCAGCTTAACCTCCCCTGAAAGGTCGGTTAGCCACCAACATTATTTGCTCGTAAAACGAATTGTAAATGAAAAAAGCTAATATTGCAATTGAATATAATGAGATGGGATTCCCTATTATTGAAAAATTGGGAAAACCTAAACTTTCTTTTAGAATGAGTTTGGAAAATCCTAATGAACTTTATATCGAGGGAAATCAAGATGGACTTCTTCTATTAGCTAAAGCATTGCTTGGCATGGCTGAATATGAAAATTGTGATGATGGCTTTCATATTCATCTTGATGACCTTTACGAAATAAACAATGCTGATAAAACATTTATAATAAGCAAAAGCAAATAATAAGCGGCTCAACCTCCCCAAAAGGTCGGTTAGCCACCAAACATTAGCCACCTGAAAAAAGAAATATAATATTGCATCAAGATAAAACTAATTTATGAATAGTAGTTACGATAATTCTTTGACTAAATGTGCGGATGATCTGGCAATAAATTATAAACTGATTTCAGATATATCTTATTGCATAGAAAATATAAATACGTACTTTCCATTTGTAGGAGAACGCATTGATTTTCGTCTGTTAAATAACACCAAATTTGTAGATTCAGATCAAGAGCATATTTCTTTTGATGCTGTCAATTTTATCAAAAGCTTATTAGACAAAAGAATATGTCGTAGTGATGATGTTGTAATTTATATAGGTGATAGCTTAACGAATAATGGTTACGAGTTTTATTTGAATGATTTGTTGAAGATTATTCCTTTTTTAGTAAGCAAGATTCCCCAGCATCATTATGTATTGTTCAAAGATTTCAAAAAGATTATTTACATATCATTTGAAAATGAAATCAGATTTGGTGTAATAAATTAGGTAGCTAACAAACGGATAAATCACCCTTAAAGTGGATTATCCGCCGAACATTATAAGCGATAAAAGAAATAAATTATGGATAAACAAAAACGGATAGCATTTTTCCACGAAGATGATTATTGTCAGAGGGAGATACTGCCTTTGACCGCTAAAAATTTTTGCTTGAAGCAAATGGGTGAGATAAATGATTTCTCCCAAGAGCATCAATTAGAAAGTGGACTTTTTACTGATATTTTTATTCGTGAGAATACTCCTCACGGTATAGAAGAACTTGGTCTGTGCTCAGAACAACTAAATGCGGCTTTGAACTTTTTGCCTCTTTACGATTTAGTTGAAACAGGTTACTCCAGTTATAGGGAAGAATCAGAAGCGACCTATGGCAGAGGTAATGGATATGAACAAAATATCTTTTGGTCGGTAAACGAATCCGGAGTAGTGAATGCTATTTGGCTGGATATAGAGATTGCGCCAATCACTATGGATATGTGGAGAAAAGTCCTAATTTCATTAGGAAAAATCGCTCCCGTTTTGTTGGCTGATTGGAATTGTAGTCTATGTGTGGATTTAACTAATTCCTCTGACATAGAAGAATACATAAAAGAGAAAAGTCGCTTATAACAAGCGGATGAATCTTCCTAATGGTCGATTATCCGCCGGACATTACCCACAAAAGAATGAAGAAGATGGAAACAGGAAAAGAATTGTTTGAATCAATAATGAACTCTTGCCCCCAAAAGAAGGTGATGAGTTTGTGCAAGAAGTTAATAAAGAAATGTTCATTTAATAGTGGTGCGGACGCTGAAAATTTATGCCACTTAGCTTATCGTCTTTTTGTGTATGGGTATATTGAAGAAGCTCTTGCTGTTTGTCGCTATACCCATGATGTTCCTTTTCCGGGAAAAGGAGCTTTCAATGTGTGGGATTTCATATTATGTATATGGGGGCTTGAAGTCTTTATCCTGAAAACGCAAGAGAAATATGAAGAGGCAGATGTGAGAATAAAGGAAATAGACCATATTCATATACAACCGATAGGTATTAGGATTAACGATAGCGCAGAAGAATGCAGAAAACATGCAGACGAATTGTATCTTAGGTTTACCTATCCAAATGAGTTGTACAGTAAGGAGATAGAAGGAGCAAAGAGCTTGAACAGCGCTAATGAATGGCGTTTCATAGCCCTTTTCACAATGATAGGATATGGCGCAACTGGGTTATATCCAAATCTATCAGCACATTGGAAAGAATTACAGCAGGACATAAATAACTATGTTTCCATTCTTTCAAAAGAAAAATGAATTATGTGGGTAACAAGCGGATAAATCTCTCCGAAAAATTGATTATCCACCGGACATTATAAACTCAAATTACAAAGATTATGGAGGAAAAAGAAATTCTGAATCAATTCGGAGAAATGTTCATTAATAAGGTCAGAAATTATGTTTTATGGCAGATGGACAACATCTTTTCTGGAGAGTTAAATTCTGAAGAAGCTCAAAATTTACATGCTAAATTAAGACACTTTTCTCCGGAAGATATGGAAATTATAAAAGAAATATCTACAGAAGCTGTTGACAGATCATTATTTGAAACTATGAGCATGTTCGATACTTCGGAAGATTTCATTATTGGTGCTATTAAAGATGAAGAAATAATCAATCTTACTGATATTAGTGATGGATTAGAGGGAGAGTATGATGAATGGATAGAAAACTATAGTGAGCCTAATAATGAGGAATAATGAAGTTTATAACAAGCGGCTCAACCTCCCCTGAAAGGTCGGTTAGCCACCAAACATTAGTCACAACTTGCAATAACTTATAAATGATAACAGCATGAACAAAGATATTATAGTAGTAGAGGATGAAGATGTTAAAATCATCTTTCATTTCAAAGTGTTTTGCGAACTGTTAAAAGAGTGCATATCTACATATGGAAATACTACCATAGAGAATGCACAGCAACTGGTTAAAGACTTTCATCCTCTACAACAGCCAATAAACACAACTGATGATGTTGTTTTCTTTTCTCACGAACACATTTATCATTGGGCAATGCTTGCTCTATATGGTGAAATGTATTGGCTTGCACATCCTGAATACGAAAAGCTTCCCGATAGTTATGAGAAATGGATAGAAAGTGCTTTAGCCCGATATGCTTTGAATGACTGTTATGAATTTATAAGTAAGAATAATAACGTGACTAACAAAGCGTGATAACGCCTAACGGCGTTCCTCGCCAAACCATTATGAACAATTAAAGCGCAAAAATATGAGTATAAAAGAACTAAATAGCATTTATGCTTTCGGTTATGGGTTATTTATATATTCACCCAGCACATTCAATGAATGGATGCAAGAGAAGAAATGTCGGGCAAAGAAAATGTTGTCGTATCTCGATAAGCATAAAGATATGTTTTTTGAAATGATTGCCAAAGGGATAGCATTGCCTATCTATCAAATACCAACGTATCAGTATCCAATTTTTATCATAACAGAAGAAGATGTGAGTATCCCGGAAGAATGGGAACAAGTTTTCTACTATAAAGATTGGTTTATAAAAATTGGAATTGACGAAAAACTTTGTTTGTCTAATTTTGATTTTTTTCAATATCATAGGGATTTAATAGCCAAAGGGCAATGTGTGCATACAGGTAAAGTATTTGATATAAATGATAATCCACATCTGTTTTATCAATCTGATGAAACGTTAATCCCCAAAGGTAATTATCGCTTTGACATTTACGGGTTAAAACGAAAGCACCCTTACTCGGAAACAGACAGAGAAAACTGCAATAAAAATTATGCTTATCTATTTGCTTTCCGAAAAGTCGATAACGACAGCAACGAGAATTTAGAGCGGTGTGATAATGATACTCACATTTTTAGCATAGAAGAATATTTGGAAGAAGTTCATAACAAGGAAAGATAACCCCTGAACGGAGTTCCTTTCCAACCCATTAATCGCTGAGAAAAAATATGAATAATTGGATTGCAACAGAAGGAAGCCCATTTGTCATTGTTGAGCAACAATATGCCCATCAATGGAACGGTCAAGAAGACTACAATGCTATATGTCGCGTAACAGATTACTTGGGGAAAATCTATATAGACAATCATGTCCTATTGGTAATGGGAGATGAACCGATGGCTACACGCATAGTAAATAAAGATGGAGCAATCTTAATAATTCGTTGGAAGTATGCTCCCGATTATCTAACGGTGGAAAAACTTCTGGAGAATGATATAGTAACTGGGGCAGAACCGATAGAAGAAGTTGAAGTAAAATGGGATTCTACTGAATTAGTCCTATTTGATTCTTTGTCTCCCTATTGTGAAGCATCGGTTAAAGTGTTTTTATCACTACAAAAAACATCTTGTATAATAAAAACTTATCATTACCCAAAAGACGAAGTATCTTTAATAATACATTCAATCCAATAAAGACGATTAACATGCGGCTAAACCTCCCCAGAAAAGGTCGGTTAGCTGCAACCCATTATCAACCTCGAAAAGTAAAAATACAATGAATAGAATATTGACACTATACATTTTTTTGTTGCTTTGCGGCACGATTTCCGCACAACGAACAGTAGAATGGAATGATTTGCAGACCCTAACGGATGACGCACG
>ERZ791760.357-NODE-357-length-22018-cov-5.557847_pt1 | contig 22018 bp, 34 predicted proteins | sample MGYA00509950_ERZ791760 | MGnify/ENA primary metagenome ERZ791760 (study PRJEB30046, sample SAMN00792002) | human gut metagenome | study: EMG produced TPA metagenomics assembly of the A metagenome-wide association study of gut microbiota in type 2... | reverse complement strand
TCCACGGAACATTAACATAAGCCTTGCCATTGCTATCAAGCACAACTGGGTAGTTCTTACCACTCTGCGAATAACCAAGGGTAATACCACCCTTTGTGGTTGAACTTGCGGTTGGCAAAGAGTAATTATTGGCATTGTTTGCTATTCCATCAAGCTTCCTTTTATCAGATTCATCCATAAATCCATAACCATTTATACTAGCAATTGGAATAGTGACGTTGTATATTGAATCATCAGCTTTTACTATTTTAAGTATTTTTGTGTTAGTAGAACCATAAGTAGAAAAAGAAATATTTTTAACTGTATCCGTCTTCTTAGCATAAATAGCAAGGTCTACTGTAGGAGTGAAGTTTCCGAGTTTCTCCCATTTTGAATCATCATATTCTGCACTGGTATCACCAGTATAAAGATATTCCTCATATTGATTCTGTGTAATAGCAAAAACTTTAAGAAGATAAATATGCTTCTTAATATTAGTTTTAGGAAGAGCAGTTACTACTTCTGCAAATGTAGTATCAAGATTACCTAATTGCATTAATGGAATATTGCCATCTGAATCAAGTGATGCAACACCATTCGCTTCACCAATAGGAACCATTTTTCCATTTGCAAAAAGATAATGAGGAGGATACTTACTATTATTAACACTAGATGAGTCTATACTTATATACTCTGTAGTATCGTTCTTATTAAGAACATTAATAATTCCTTTAATTTTACCACCATTTAATGATAAATAATTATTACCAATAAAAGTTTTTATTTTATTCCAAAAACGAGTTAAACCGTTTGAATCTAAAAATTTCATATCTATATATTAATTAAAAATTATTAACTTAAATTATCTATTTCAATATTAGTAATAGGAATAAGTGTTTCCTTTAAATACTTTTCAAAGTCTAAATTAAACCATTTATCTTCCTCAGAAAACTCTTCTAGAGTTCCTTTAAATTGATAAAATTGCCAATCACCATTTACATCTTGAAAAGTAATAAATAAACCCTCTTTTCTTTGTAATTCAGGTACTAAATTAATAGCTTCTGATAAAGAAATATAATGTTCATCATATTTATTACTAATATTAATTATATCTTTATCTCTTAAAGATATTTGTTCAAGAAAATCTACAATTTTAATTTTCTTATTTTTACCATTTTGTACTATGGATATAATATCTTCAAGAGTAACAGGCTCTGCATTAGATAACTCACTATCTTTTACACTAACTTTAAATAGAGCTTGTTGTATTTTTAGAATATCTTCCCTTGTAAAAAACATATTTATACTTTTCTAAATTGTTCATTAAAATCTGTTATCCTAAGACCACTGAAATCAATATGGTCTACATCATATATACCTATATTTCTCCAAGCAGATATACACTTATTATATACTTTTATATTATTATGATATATCCATAGTAAAGAAGTATCTATTGGTGCCTGTTCACTTTTAGAATATTCTAATTTAGCTATCTTGGAAGAAATAAAAGCATTTAGTTTTTTATCTTCTGTATACATATTATACCTGTATTAAACCACTAGTTCTAAATTGTGCTAATAAATTATTTACTACTCCAGCTACTTGACCAATAGTAGCAGTATCTGCATTTAAGTCTGCTATATTAGTGATAGCTTTAACTCCACCTAAAATATTCTTAGTAGCAGTTGGTAATGTATAATTTTGCAGATTAGCCAATTTATTCTTTTCTGCTGTAGTATAATCATTACTAGATAATTGCTTACCTTCAACTTTATCTACTTTATTATTTAATTCAGTTGAAAAGTCTTTTAAGGTAAATTCCTCATCTTTACTTACTACTCCTTCAATAGATATTAAATATTTAACTGCATGACCTTCACTTGTTATAATAAGTGCTGTACCTCCTGTAGCAGGAAGCCAAGAAGCAGTACCATATCCATAATTAATATCTGTAAAGAAAGTATGGTCATTAGTTTGAATAGATTGAAGTTTCTTTAAATTATTAGCTTTAATTTCATCACTATCCCCTATTTCTAATTCTACTACACCTTGTTCTGAACCAAATATAGATAGGTCTTTTTTAACTTCTCCCATTTCTTTATCTAATGAATCTACTTTTTCTTCAAGTTCTTTCCTATCTTCATTAGATTCTCCTAAAGTAGTCCAAGTACCATTATTATAATATTTAGCAGTATTACCACATACCCAAATAACATTATTATCATTAGGCATATCAGACTGTACTACAAGTTGATTTATTATTTTCATTGTTTATTATTTACTTGTTTATGAATTTGTTGTCTTTTAATTGATAATTCCTTATCAAGTTTTTCCTTTAAGAAATCAAGATTAGTATCAAATTGCCTTCTATTTTCATCAAGTTTAGCTTGCTCCATAGAATTATCAGATTCCTCTATAGGAGTTTCTTTAGAAGCTGCATTAATCTGAGCAACCAATATCTTAGTCTCATTATTCTCTTGATTTATCTTATATTCCTGTTCTCTTTGAAGTTGTTCACTCTCAGCTTTCTGTTGTAAAGTAGCTTGAGCTTGTTGTGCTTCCTGTTGTTGAGATTGTTGTAATTGCTGTAATTTGGCATTCTCATCTTTCTTAACCATATTAATCTTTTCAGCAAGAGAAGCAGTACCAAATAATTGCATAATAGTAGAGAATGATAATGTCTGATTCTGTAAAGCTGCTTGTGCTAATGTCTCTATCTGTTGATTTAACTTTTGAGAAGCTTCACTATTATCTACTACTAGACCATAGTCACATTCTGCAAATTCATCACCATCTATTTCTAACATCTTTAAAGCACCATCAGGTAATATATATTGGAATTTCTTCTTATTACCTTTCATAGCAATTTTAGCTGTTTCAATAAAAGCTTCGAGAACTCTTTTCTTTAAGTTTTCATGTGTAACAAATAACCATTCAGTAATATGTGCAGATTGTAATGTTGCTCTTTCAACTCCACCTACAGTTTCTCTATTACTAACTTGACCTTCTCTTTGAGGAGAAATACCTGCTACTTCTGACATTTCATTTTTAATAAAGGTAAGTAATTCTACATAAGATTGTATCTGATTAGCATCACTTGCAGATATAACTCCATTTGAAGCATTATTCATAGCTCCTGCAAGCTTTCCTGTAGCAGCACCTACATTACCTTCATTAAAAGAATCTTGAACATATAATCCTAAAGTCTTAGCAAAATACATCCATTTATCCATTCCCCAATTCTTAGGTTTCTTAGAGAAATCAAAGCTAACTAAAGTACCCCAGTTTCTAGCAATTAATTTGTTTAATCTATCATGAATAACATCATATAAATAGTTATATGGTTTCATCATATCAACTAAACTGAAAGGCTTATTATCATTAAGATTATATAAAGAACCTATAATACCAAAATGACATTTTGAAGGATTCATTAAACTATTATATTGTACAACACAAGGTCTCATATTAACATAGATATTCTCACCTATCTTAGTGCCTTCCCATGCCTGATTAATATAATAAGTTTCCTCTTCTTCACCTAAATTTTCATTAATTACATAATCTTCTGAATAGAAATTATATTGAGGTTCACCATCTTCATCATAAGATTTTACTTTCTTAATTTTTCTTTTAGATTTCCAATATACTCTAAGTACTTTAATATTACCTGCCATATCATAAGGCATAAGGCTTTCTGTATATCCATCTGTGATAGAACTAAAGAAACCTTCTTGGCTTACTTCTGCATTATTAACTTCAATATTTTCATCTAAGAAATTAGTAGGTATCATAGTATATCTAGGGTCAACATTACTCATTTCATCTGTTTTACCTTCATCAATACCTACTTTAAGATTCTCAATATAATCAATATCTTTCTTCTTTAATACATCATGGAATGTATCTATTATTCTTCCAGGACTCCAATAATCTTCAAGAATAATAATATCTGCATCTTCTATTCTATTACTATATCCTGATTTGAGTATTCTTACTTTTAAAGGATTTAGTCTTCTTACTACAGGTTCTCCCCCTTCAATACTACATTGATAGATTTCTTCACCTACAGTCATTGCATCTCTGAATCCCTCATTAAACATTACTTTCATATCATATTGCTTGACATAATGATTAAGGATTAAATTTCCTCTTTGTTCTCTTGCATCCTGCCAATTATATGTAAAGTAATCATTAATTCTATCTAATTCCTGACTAGCTTCTTCATCACTCATAGAATTATCAGTTATCCATTCCTGTAATCTCTGATTTAATTCTTTTTTCTTATTCTCTTCTATTTCAGAAATAGCAGTAGGATTAGTTACTATAACTCTATAATCAAATACTCTTTTTGATTCTTCTCCTTGAAGAACATTAAGTTTAGGAAGAAGAATACTATAATGTTGTATTTTATTAGGTATATAATCTGCTTTAATATCATCTGGATTTAATATTAATTGCAAATCATTCATATGTAATTTACCTAATAATAAATCATAGTTAATCTTCTTATGAAGAACACTCTTTCTGCATAGAGAATAATGAGTGAATGATTTAGAATCAAAAAAATCTAGGCATTGCTTTCTCCACTTTTTAGTCTTTCTAGAAAATGGTAAAGCCTGTCTTGGAAAACTACTTATTTCACTCATATTATTATTAATTTAATTTGCTTGCAAAGATATATAAAAAAATCCACTTATACCTATATATAAGTGGATTTCTTATTATTTTAATCTATTTTTACTAAATTTACTGTTTACCTATATGTCTAGCATCAAAATTCTTAGTAAAGAATTCGTCATTACCTGCATAATCTTTACTTAGTCTTTCTGAACTAGATTCTGTTCTTCCTGTACCATATCTAATAATATATTGCTCTCTATAGAGCATTAATATACCTAAAGCTCTAATTCTATCCACATTTATATCTGGATTAAATTGAATTGCCTCTTCAATTAAGGCTCTATTCTTTAATGTATATAATTTAGGTACTTCCTGTATTTCTATATGTCCATCTTCTTGTTTAACTTCTATAGGTACTTTCATTAATAACCAATCCTTAATAAGTCTATTTGCAAAGTTATTAATACTAGCACTAACATTAACACCTTTAGCATTAGAACCAAAAGAAGAATACTTAACTAATTGTTTATCTCTTAAATATTCTGGAGTATCAGCTAATCTAAATGTATTTCTAGTCTTTTCCATATAAGAATATAAACCCTTCTTATTACTTTCATATAAAGCTTTAGCATTATAGAAAATACACAGTTTAAGTACCATATCATGTGCTTCGTCAGCAAAGTTTGTTCTACCTGTATATTCAGCAGCTAAGTTATCTACAAATGTATCTAAAACAAAAATACTATATAAAGAATGAGATTCTGCTTGGTCATTGTCATATGGGTCTACTCCTATAATATATCTATCATTAAACACTTTACCTTCTCTATCTTTCTTAGGCATAGAATATATCTCTAAAGCACCTTTAGTATCATTATCTACTGGATAAGTTCTAATAGGAATATCATCTGTTGGTCTAAATTCTATCTCTCCTGTACCAGTAGTATATAGCTCTCCTACATATATATCATCATATAAACTAGGATTCTTATCAAGAGTATCAGCTCTTTCTTGTAAAGAAGCTACAGGAAAAAATGCATCTTTTACTTTAATAATAGCTTCTGCTGGTGTAATAGGGTCCTCTGCTATAACTCTAAGTACTGATGTAGGGTCTGCACCATATTTAGCTTTATATCTAGCCATTAATACTTGTAATAGGGCTTTAATTACATCAGATATACCATCTTTGTTATAACATCCTGCTCTATTAATATATGCAGGAAAAAAGAAGCCAAAGGTATCTTTACCACTACCCTTTTTATCATATACATTAGGTACACTTTGTATATTATAAGAGTTAGGTGCATATAGTAACTTTTTAGCAGATGAAAATGAAGATTCTTTATTGTTACTGGTACCTACTAAATATTGACATGCAAAAGTATAATCACCATCTTCTACTGATTTTCTAGTTACATCATATAGTTCCAATAAGCCATCAAAAGTACCCATCTCTTCATATAATATCCAACCTCTCTTACCTCTAAGTTTATCACTATCATCCTTAGCAGATACACCTAATACCTGATTCATAGAACCACCTATAGCACCATTAGGTTTCTTGTAACCCATTTGCCAAGACATTTCATTAGGTGAATTCTTTAATAAAAGATTAGGAAAAGGAGTATTATCTATAACAAATGAAAGCTCTGGTATAAACTTATTTAAAGTACCATCCTTATCATCTTTAAGATACTCTTTTTGTGCAGCAGTAAGTACTGTAATACATCTTTTATGTGTAGCTTCTGATTCTCCTACAATAAGATTATGTGACATTATTGTAGCTAAAAAATAGCTCTTGGCACAACCTCTTTTTGCTAATTCTATTGCATGATGTCCTTGCTCTCTAGCATTATAAAGATATATACTCCTCCACCATATACCTTCAAAAAAGAAACCAAAAGATTCCTTTCTTATAGCTTTCTTTTGTCCTTCTTTATAGAAGTTTACCATCATTGGACAATAATTAAGAAACCAGTAAAGAAAACCAGTAACATACATACCATCAGATTGTCTTATAAGTCCTTCTCTACATCTTCTTAATTCTTCTCTCCAATACTTTCTATATTCACTATTAGGATTACTATTAGGTCTCAATTTGGTATAACAATCATTCTTTAAATAAAATAATGCTGCTTGTCTAAAATAATCTGCATCTTTATATATAGGAGGATTAGTTATATCTACAATAGCCCTTCCTTCTTTATCTCTAGGTAAATCTTCTATCTTAGGTCTATTAGGATTAATAAGATTCTTAATAAAAGGAACTATATTAACAATCTCTGTAAACTGTTGAACTACTTCCTCTGGATATTGAGAAAGTAATTCTTCAGTTATAGGAGTTTGATATTCATTAGTTTCAATCAATATTGCCATATATTAATTTGGTAAAAATTTCAGTTCTCATTAAATTAAATACATATAAAAGATATTCTTTACTTAAGTTTTCCCAATAAATACCTTCTGAACCACTGGGACATTTATCTGTGTTCATTATTGTAAATATCTCTTTATCCTGTACAGGAGTAACATAATAGAGCTTGATAATAAACTTCTTATAAATAGGAGGTTTCATAGTTTTGATATTTCTTTTAACTACAAAATGTCCTTTTATATCTAACTTTTCAAGTTTTCTTTTATCTTCTAAATACTTATTTAAAGCACTTGTTATATCTTCTATTTGCATAATATATCTTGTTTTAATAATGATATAATACATCTAGCTAACCATTCAACTAATGCTTCGTTCCCTGATTCTTCAAGCCATTGTCCTGTATCCAATATAACATGTACAATCTCATGAACTAATGTTAAATATAACTCTGAATCAGGTTGCTTAGCTTTTATTACTTCTCTACTTATTCTTACCTCTCTTATATTACCTTTAGTAAGTCCATAATGAAGTAGATTATCATCTGCATCTAATGTATCTACTAGTTTAATAGTAAAAGTAGTACCAAATATATCAAACTGCTTATTGTTAAAATCTTCTATATTCATATTATTCATCTTCAAACATTGATTTTTCTTGTGAACCTCTAATAGATTCATCTTGCATAATTTCTCTAGCTATAGTCTTTTCTGCTTCATCTAAATCCTTAACTAATGAAGGAACCTGTTTAATTGTAGCAGTAATAGTATTAAGAGTATATATAGGTTTACCTTTATCATCAACTTCTGTTAAATCTATATTTCTTAATAACTGTCTCAACTTATCTACTGCTGCTCTAGTATCTTCAAGTAATAATGCAGAAGTAGGCTTAAAAGAACTATAATAATCTATAGCATCCTGTAATATTTTATCTATCTTCCAATCATCAGGTAAACCTTCTCCTTCTACTATAGCTTTAAGTCTTTCATTCTCATCAGTTAAATATTGATAATCAGACCTAGGGTCTGAATAAAAATATATAAAAGCTAACTCTTGAATAAATCTTGATTTATCTTTTGAATGGTCTCTAGTATGTAACTTCTTAAATACTTTAAGAGCTAATATTTCAGGTTCAAAAGTAAGATTATATCCTTCATATTTTAATAACTTCATATCTCTATAAAAAATTAAAGTCCTAGCTTTTGACTAGGACTATTTAATTAGACAATAATACTTTTTTTTCCAGGAAGAATAAGAGTCTGTTTCTTAGGTTTTTCTACTTCAACATCATCCCACTCTTCAATAATATAATCAATATCATTTGACTGTAAGAATAGTACTAGTTTATCTCCCATAGGAATGATAGGTAGAACATAATCAATAACTGCATTATCTTCAATAACACCATCATTAAGTGAACCTTTTTTATGCTTCATCTTAGCATATTTAATAGGATTAATATGTACTATCATACCTTCTTTAAATGGAGTATTAGGACCTGCTGCTATTACAGTTTGTTCCATCATTGGTTCTCCTTTACCATGAGTAATAATACCATTCTCATATAAATCCTCTTCATAAAGATTTAAAGAAGTTACTACATGGTCAAATGTAGGTTTAATTTTCTTTGCTTTAATTATCTTCATTTCTACTCTTCAATTCTTTGATTATATTAAATTGTTTCTTTTTATTCTTATACCTATCATAAGTAACATAGAACTTACCTATAGAAGGTATATTAATATTAGGTCTAAGCCTATTGAACTCTTCCTCTGTAAGATTTTCTTTAAGAGGAAGAGAAGACATATAGTCTCTTATAGTTATCCAATAAGCTTTATATACTTTATCTACGAATTCTTCACTTAAATTAAGTTCTTTTGCTACTTTTATAACTGAATCTTTATAATTCATCTTTTATCTTTTCTTCATCAAATACAAGTAATAAAGTAAACACCTTACCTTCTTCATATTCTGGAATAAATCTTGAGTAGATTTTATTATCCTTTATGAATTTTACTTTTCTCAATTTACCAAGTATTACTTGATAATATTGATTAGTAATGTGTAACTCTTTCATCATTTTATCTTTATTCTCTTTACTGAATAAGACATCATTTAGTATCTTTTCATCAGATATTTTCTTACTAAGTTCATATCTGTTTTTAAGCATACAAGCAGCTACTTCTAACTCTCTATCTGACAAAGTATGAAAAGGTCTTAAGAACTTTAACCATAGTGTGAAAAATCCCATTAAGTTCTTATAAGGAACTTTTAGTGCACTATTTGGTCTATCCATTTTATTCTGATTCTTTATCTTCTTTATTCTCCTGTACAGGAGTCATAAGTTCTATAATCTCTTTAGCACAAGTATCTCTAAATTCTGCACTAAAAGGATAAGTAGATTCTACCACCTTAAACAAGAATTCCAATCTCTTAATTGTATCTGCCATATAAAGCTCTTGACACTTCTGTTTAAGCTTCATATTCTCCTGTGCTAACTGATTAGCAACTTCATTTAACTGCTCATAAGTGAGTTTCTTTTTTTCTCTATTCTCTTCCATATTTATTTATCTTTAAATTCTTCTAAATAATGATAACCATATTTATTAAAAAACATTTTATCCCACTCTTCAATAGGAGCTTTTCCTATATTAGTAGAATTACAATCTTCACAATATTCTGAACCTTCTAATACTGCTACATATCCTATTTTTAAAGATAGACATTTCTTGCAATAATATACAGGTTCTTTATTGTATTCTTCTTTATGTTCATTATTAAACTTCTCCATATTAACCTATTCATAATAGAAACAATAGAACCTATTTATAGCATATACTATATCAACTATTTGGTCCTTAGTAATATCTTTCTTATTAATATTATCACGTAACTCTTTACTAGTTGTACCTGAACAACTATTTATTGTTTTCAACATTCCTGCCATATTATTTTCTCCTTCCTCCTTTAGCAGCAGCATTCATTGCGTTTGCTCTTTTAGTTAAAAGAGCTGCTTCTTTTCTTGCAGCTGTTGTTGCTCTCTTTAATCTAGCTTTATCAGACATAATTTCCTGATACCTAGCCATTGTTCTAGCATCATCTTCTGCCTGCCATTGTAAATCACTTTTTATTGCCATAATATTCATATTTTTATATTAGTACTCCTAGTGAGACTCGAACTCACACACTTAATAAGTAGCAGAGCTTAAATCTGCTGTGTCTGCCAATTCCACCATAGGAGCATTGTTTTATTTAACTGCTGCAAAGATAATACAAATATTTATATTATGCAAGGAAATTACATACTTTAACACTTAATTAACAGTCATTAAAAAAGGAGGTATTGACCTCCTTAACCATAGTGTATGAGCCATATTGCTCATAACACTTTAAACATCAATTAATTACGTAGGACACATAGGAGAAACACCATGTTTATAGAATGGTTCCATAGCATCTGCATAAGCTTTAAAATAAGCTTTAATCATGCTTTTTACAAATGTAATAACTTTCATAATAATACAAATTTAAAGTTTATATTGAGCTTCTCATAGGACTCAAACCTATAACCTTCACCTTACAAGGGTGACAATCTATCATTGATATAGAGAAGCTTATTTCTTTTCATATTTTTCTGACCACGCTTTAGTAATACCTACAGATGTAAATATAGCCGCTACTGCTGTAATATATTGTGCCATACCACTTAAATCTGTATGTATTGTATGTTCATTAAATACTTCTACTAATAATACTATTATAGGTACTATAAGTAATAATATACCTACAATAGTTACAGATACTAGAAAGAAATTCTTAGAACTTACTCCTGTATTATTCTGTATAAGTTTTAATAAATAATTCATAGTCTCTCCTATGGGACTTGAACCCATGACCCCAAAATTAAAAGTTTCGTACTCTACCAACTGAGCTAAAGAGAGTAAATAGTAGGAGCAGAGGGACTTGAACCCCCGACAATTTGGATATAAGCCAAATGCTCTAACCGACTGAACTATACTCCTATTTATAGCTGGGATAGAGGATTACGATACCTCAACCTTTTGATTAACAGTCAAATGCTCTGCCTTTGAGCTATATCCCAATAATAGCACTCTACTTTATTAAGGGAAAGTAGAGTTGAAAACCTTAGTTTAATATATTAAATCTAAAAGTTAATAGTTGTGGGTGTTGGATTCAAACCAACGACCACTTGGTTATGAGCCAAGTAAGCTATCACTGCTACAACCCACGATATAAGGGAGATAACTCTAGCCTCCCTTGTTACTAAGGATTCTACGACATCCACTAGGACTAAACTTACATAGATAAACTAAAACCTAGGAGTTACGTTGTATTCATATATGCATCTACAATACTTTACTATGTGGAGACAGAGAGACTCGAACTCTAAACATTTCCTTGCAAAGGAAATATGTTACCAATTACACCACTATCCCCAAATTAAGCAGCTAGTCTTCACAGATTTACTGCTTATAATCGCTGTATGTTTGCCACATTTTTTTACTCACATAAAAATTTTTAAATATAACTACCTTGTCTTCACAGATTTAGTAGTTTTAGAATATTAAAAGTTACAATTCTCATTGGATTTCTCAAATCCTCTTGTGACTCTGATAGGATTCAAACCTATGACCCACAGCTTAGAAGGCTGTTACTCTATTCACTGAGTTACAGAGCCATCATAGTTGGAATACCCAGAATCGAACTGAAAATTAGAGGACCAAAATCTCTCGTGTTACCATTACACCATACTCCAATTAGTAATGGGTAGGAGACTCGAACTCCTGATGTAGGGATGAAAACCCTATGACTTAACCACTTGTCTAACCCACCATATTCTCCCAATAAAACCTGCAAGGGAGAATATCGACATTTATTTATGCAGGTTAATAATATTAAGGTCATCACTCTTAACATTATAAAATGTAATCAAAAGATTACTTTATATACTTTTCACTAAGATTATTTGCCCATTTCTCAGTGTAAAAGTCATAGTAATTCTTCTTTCTTAATGAAGGAAATATCCTTCTTAAACCACAATAAGTAATACTAGGAATACCTATTACAATTAAGTATAAAGGACCTAATATCTTACTTTGAATTGTATGTCCTAATTCATGTTTAACAGTTTTCCTATATTCTGAATTAAGTCCTACAAATATATAACAACCTAAAGTAACTGCTCCTCTCATAACACAAGGAATTACTATAGCTTGTTTATATCTGGAATCTACACCTAAATCTTTACACATCATTACTAAATATCCTATATATAGTATAGCTAATAAGTGCTGAGGTAATTGCCATATAAACAATATCAGATTCCTTATATATTTCATAATTAACTTCATCATTTCAAACATCTATTATTTTACGGATGCAAAGATAATATAAATATTTTAAACTACCAAATTTATTAAGATTATTTAACTTTTGGCATTACAGTATCGAAGTATTTGTTTAAAGTACTCATACCATTTCTAATACCATTTTTACTAACTTTAAATCTTTTACTTGCTAAATCTATAAATTCTTGTTGCTGAACTTTAGTTAAGTCTTTAAACTTACCTTCTAAATTATTTTTAGCTTTATAATTAAAGAATTCCGCCTCTAATTCTTCAATAGATTTACTCTAATTAGTACTAGCTTCATTTTCCCAAGAACTAAAATCTATTCCTATATCTGGATTCCCTCTAAAGTATTTAGCTTCTACATCATATTTTGATAAAGGGTTAGGTCCTATTGTATTATATAGTTGACCATGCAAAGATTCATGTGCTCCAGTACCTTTATAATACTTTAGAGAAGGCATCATTGGTAAATTAGTTGTTGGGGATTTAGTAGCAAAGGTTACATATTCATCTAATCCACTAGGAGATATAAATTTATCTGAAAAATGTGCATATTCATCTAACTCATCTTCTCCAGGATGTAATCTTACTATAATTTTTCTATCATTAGGATTACGAGTATTAATCTTTATACTAGGAGAATTTCCTTCCATAAAGTATTGTTGAATTGGATTTGCATAATTTTTATAGTAATCATCAAATCCTGAATAAACACCATCCCTAAAAGCTTGACCTACTTTATTAGCAGTAACCTCTTTATTTATATGATACAATCCATTTTTTGCAGCTTGTAAGGTTTGAGTGGGTTTAAATAATACATCATAAGCAGTTCTTCCGATTGCACTTTTTCCTAGATTAAAAGCTCCTACAGAAAAATCATGTCCTAAAACTGCTCCTATTGCAGAAAGTCCCATACCTCCATAGAATTCTAAATTATCTATAAATGTAGCTTTTTTACCTCCTTTTGTTCTATTATAAGAATCTGCTACAAGTATATCTCCAGGTATAGTTCCTATACCAGTAGCTAAAGCTGTATCTATTGCTTCTAATTTATTAGAAGGAGTTAAGTTTTTTACAGTTTTACCTAAAGATTCTATATTATTAATTTTTGAAGCTTTGTTATAAGGAAAAGAAAATAAAGCTAAGTCTCCTAAAAAATTTCCAGCATTACTTATATAAGGATGTTCTTTAGTATATTCTCTAGTAAAGAAACCAGTATTATCTTAATTCATAAAACTATTCATAAATGTATTATAATCCTTAGCTTCTCTTATAGAACCTACAATATTACTAGGGCTAAAGTTACTTATAGGGGCTGTAGCAGCATTAATAAATTGTAATGTAGTATTAGGGTCATAATATTGTCTAGTATTTCTAGGCATAGTACCTTTAATTATAGGTACATGTTCTTCATCTAAATAACTTTGAGTATAGTTATTACCTGCACTATCATATAGATTACCATCTTCTACATGAAGTAATATATTACTTCTTCTATTATCTGCATCTATATAGCTTAAATTACCTCCTTCAGCAAATATATTACTATTTAAATCTGAATCAAAATCTGATAGTAATGACTTAGCATAACTATAATCTGACTGTACAGGAGCAACATTATTATTACCAATAGATAATAAATTATCCATAGATATTGTGGGTCCTATACCAGTAGAGAATAAGTCATCAATATCATTCTCTTTAGTTTTACCCATAATATTATTCATAGATAATTGAAGTCCTTTATATGCACCTAAATAGTTTTTACCTTGCCATTCTTCATTCTGTATTTGATAAGGATTACTACTACTTCTATTAGTATTAGTAGTAGCAGTATAACCATAATTATGTGGTGTTCCTCCTGTACCAGTGAATACAGTTTGATATTTACCACCAAATAAATTTCTTTCAATGTTTCTTCTAGTAGTAAGACCTCTTAATTCATTATCTTTTGAAGCCCACATAGATTTCTGTACATCTTCATTTGATGCTTTACCTTGAACATAATTAGTTAAGGTAGGTAATACTCTTTTCTTAAGCTTACCCATACCTACATTACATCCATAAGAATATAAGGCATCAAGTTGTTGTTGAGATAATTTAGACCTAATACTTGATGGTATTACTCTATTAAAGTCATTAGCTTCTGCTTGAAATGACCTATTAGTTCTCATTGAACTACCCTCCCAATTAGTTATTCTTTTCTTAATACTTTCTGATGGTTTATAACCACCATTAGCATACATATTATATCTGTTTCTTATATCAGATAAGTTATATATACCATTATTAACTGATTCTTTAATATAATCAGCTTTATCTTTTAAACTTAATTCATTCCAACTCATAGTTTATACTTTAAATTTTCTGCAAAGATATAAATAAAGTTTTATATATACAAGTATATAAATAAAAAAGAGTAGTAAACTTAATTACTACTCTTTTTAATGTTACTCTTAACATTATATATATTGCATTGAAAAGTTTATAATTATCCCTTAGTTTTGACCTTAATTATTTATTTTTAAGGTATTCCATATGAACTTCTTTATTGGCGGTTATATTATTTCCCCTAGAGTCTTTTACCCTCAGCCTTTTCTCATCTATGTAGGCAGACTACAATATTTTATATCATATGGTTTTTGGTACACTCAATCTCATTTCTATTTGAAACTACCAAGCAGTAGGCAACCCTAGGCTTCTTTTCAATGCAATGTCACTAGGGTGAACCAATTAGACATAGAGTTCTAATTCCAGTGCAAAGATACAAATAAAAAATTAAACTACCAAATTTATAATTAAATTTTTTATTTTTTTTTTTTTGAAATTGACTATATTGTCATAAGCGTGGTATTTTATTTTTTTTTAATTTTTAATTTTTTAAATTTTTATTATAGTTACATAAGCGTGGTATAATCCACCCTCACTCACCCCCTAGACTATAGGGTTGGGATAGTCCCCCCTACAACATTTAAACATTTAAAACTATGATTAATTTTAGCAATTTTAAGTCAAACAATCAGTCAAACAACAATTTTGTAGAAACTGTATCTCTAGAAGAGATGAAATCAGCTTGCAATGGTGCAAACATTAATGTCTATCCTAGCAAGGAGAAGACACATAAGAGTGGTGCCACAATGTGCTTCTTTGCATGTGGTCAGGTCACAGGTATGGTAGCTGAAAAGCTATCAGATAAGATGCTTAATGGCAAAGAATATGGTACACCAGTAGTATCAGAAGTTGTCAGAAGTGATAATGGAGAACATATGTTGATAATGCATGAGCAGGGTGAAAACTCTAACAGCATTGTCAGCTTCTAAAGAGAAGGGAGCCTTGCTCCCTTTTTTATTATCTCTAGTGTTAATATCAAATATCATTAGAGAGAATATCATGTGTGTTTTAAAGTTTTTAGGTCCTGTAAGGAAGAAATAATATTCTTTTGTTTTACAGTATTTTCTTTCTTATAGGACTTAAATAAATACTTTAATAGAACTTTGTAATCTATTGATTATTAAGGTTTTAGGTTTAAAGGATTAAGGTGTGTGGGGGCTAAAACAAACCCCCTATAAAATCACTATAATCTACTCTCTCATTATTTTATTAACAACAAATAAGATGATAACATTTTATACTTTCTCATTACAACTCTAGTTGTTTTATTTAGTATGAAATATCAGTAAAATACATAGTTAAAAATAATAAAAATATATAAATATGAAAACAACTCATACACTATCCTCAATAGAAGCAGTTGCTTATGCTTTAGAGCATAGTAAAGAAATACCTAATGTATCTTTTAGTAAAGTTAAACCTGATATTACAACACATCAGGCATTAAAAGATATACAAAAGATGTCTATTAATCTCTCTATTGAGTTAAAGGACAAATTAGAGCAAGTGCTTAAATTAATGAAGGCTGAAGGCAAAACAAAAGATGATGAAGCCTTTAAAATCATAGTAGATTTACTCTACTAAAAGTATAACAAAGTAGGTAGTACTTCAGTACTATCTACTTATTAACAACTTAAAAGTAAACAATATGAAAAAATTACTTTATATTATAATACCTATTGGTATTTTAGCAGTATTAAATATGCTAACTGATGAACAGTATATTATAGTAGGTTGGATATTTATAGGTATTTGGATTATTAAAATATTAACAGAAAAATGAAAAAGACGTATTTAATAACATTCTATCGAATGTTTAGACCTAACTATTATTTAGCTAGGACTATCAATGCCTCTAAAACTATAGAGGAAGGTTTAAAAGATTGTAGAGCTTTTGCTTTGCATAAACACTTATTAAAAGGCAAATGTATTTGGTTTAAAGTAACATTAAAAAAGTAACATTATGAGTACAATTATCAATGAAAAAGTAGCTACTTGCTACTACAAATCAACAAGAACTGTTGTTCGTAATGGTCATCTAGTTAAGATGACAAAAGAAATTGAGTTGACTTTTTGTGAAAGTAAGGAAAAAAGTAATTACTATGCACATAAGAGTAAACCTAAAAAGCTTTTTAAATATTAAGTTGTTATGTTATAATTTTTTTCCTACATAGTTAATAGATATTATAGTATTTATTACTATGTAGGTTTTTAATTCCTTAGTTATGAAAAAGTGTGGTACATTAACCTTTTTTGCATTTATGCAATTTATTTATATAATTGCTATTGCAATGTGTTTCTATTTATTCTTATATAAAGGAACACAAATATTCATAGTATTATTCTTCTTGCTTCTTGCAGGTGGAATTAATAGCTATTGTCTTTTTAAAGAAATTAAAAGTAAAATTTAATTAAATATTGTTTGTAAGAAATGATTGTTAGTCCTGTAAGGAGATAAATAACTCTAGTTTGGTTAGTAAATACTAGCCTTTATTTATTCTCTCTTACAGGACCTAACAATTTTAAGTTAATAATTTAAATATTACAAATTATGAAATTTACATTATTAGAAGGAAGTCACTCTATGGGTATTAATACAAATGCTTTTGATTTTTTAGAAAAGAAAGGATTTAATATTAAACATGGACATAATAGAAATTATTTTCAAGGAGAATCATTCTATGAGAATGTTACTATTACAATAAATAATTTAAAAGAAATGGAAAAATTACTATTACTTTCTAACAACATTCATTTAGCTGTACATAAACAAGAAAAGAAAAATATATTAATTATTAGAGAGTATATTGATGAAGAGAGTATATAATTATTCTACATTTATATACATTAATAAATCATTTAAATAGTATAATTATGTATAATCAAATAGAAAATCAAATAATATGAAACAAGTTTTATTATTAGATAGTACAGGTAATATCATTAAATCTTTTAATGATTATAAATCTGCAAATCATTATAGGAATATGTATAACAGACCTGATTGGTCTATTAAAATTAAATAATTATGGAAACAAGAAATGTAAAAATAACTATACAACAAGCTGCTAATTGGTATAGTAGCAATAATGATATACTTAAAGCATTAGCATTAAATGCTTTTAGTAGAGATGAAATAATACTCTATTATGTCAAAGAACAATCTAAAACTGTAAGTTTGGATTTACCTCTAGGACAAATAGACAAATTCAAAACCTTAGCACAATTATCTGTACTTGCTTCTTACTTTAATAGTATTACAAAAATAGAAAAAGGTACTAAATATTTTCTAGGTAAGAATGATGGAGTAAATCATTCTATAGCTGTTAAATTGTTTGATAATATTTATATTTATAAACATATAAATGTTAAGTATGCTGGAATTGTTTACTTTAATAGTGAAGAAGCTATAAAGAAAGCAGTTTCAATGATAGGAGAAGATAAGATAAAAAGACTATTTTATGACCAATATTTAGAACTTTAAAATATATGTTGGATAGGTAGAAAAAATACTAAACAGATAGCTAAAAGAGACTTTTATGTCTATAAAATAGGTGTAGTACTTGGTAATACTTTTGTTAGTTTATTTCAGAAACATATCTATAGAATTAAAGGAAGTAATCCAATAATTCCTTTAAAGCCTATAAAAAATGATTATGAAATAATTGAAATAGAAGCTGGTTACCATTCTTATAAAGAAGTAGCTATAGAATTTTGTCAAAATCCTTATTTTAGAGAAATATATTTAGGAGATGCTATTCTGGGTTTTGTAGACGACTTAAGACTATATTCTCATCTGTATTTATGTACTTTTATAGTTCCTAAAGATTCTGAATACTATATAAATAATAGAGGTGAAATTGTTTCTTCTAACATTATTTATACAGGTAAGTGGGTAAAGTTATAAAAGAATATTATTATGTGTTTCAATAAAACAAAAGAAAGTAAACTCTTAATAGCAAAAAGAGATATTACAGTTTATAAAGTAGGCTGCTTTGCAGAGGAAGTTAGGTTTTATTCTTATTTTATGACTACTTATATGTATAGAAGAAATAATCCTATGCGTGAATGTGTAGACTTTGATAGAAATTCTATTGATATAGGTTTACATAGTTTATTATCTTTACAGGGAATACGTGACTTACTAACAGAATGTATGCTCTTTTTTCCTAATGGAAATTTGTATCCTTTTATTACTACAGATGTTTTATATAAGCCTGTTTATGTAGGAAAATTTATTATTCCAAAAGGTAGTACATATATGGTTAATTGCTATAATGAAGTAGTATCTAATACACTTGTTTATACAGGTAAATTTAAATGCATTAATAAAAATGAAAAATTTAATGTTAAAGAATTATGGAAAGAAAAGTAGGTGAAATATTTACCTATGGAAATAAAACTTATCAAGTAGTAAAAGTTGGCATAGGTATAGGATGTAAAGGATGTGCATTTGAAACCAGTGGTTGTAGTACATATAAATCTTTTTTAGGGCATTGTTCTTATATATTTAGACGTGATAATACAAGTGTAATTTTTAAATTAATAAATAATAATAATATGGAAATAAAGAATAATCAATTAACTATTGATATTCCTGAAGGAATGGAGATAGATTTAGAGAATAGTGATTTGGCTAAGGGTATAGTTAAATTTAAAAAGAAGGATATTACTTATGATGATATACTCCAAGTCTGTCCTACCAATTTTAGTGGACTTAGAGTACGTACCCACTGTATGGATAAGATTTTAGCTATTTCACAGTTAATGAATATTGCTAAATATTTTAATGGTGATTGGGAATATAGTGCTAATGTTGATAAATGTGGTTATATGATAGCTTATGATAAAACCACAACAGAACCTTGTAGTTATCAAATTGTTCATATTAATTCTAATACAGATATGTATTTTGGTAATATTATGTTCAAAAATGAAGCTGATGCCCAATATGTAATAGATAATCCTAATTTTAAAACTATTCTGGATGCCATTTATAAAAATTAATTATGAAACATTTTTTATATCATATAATAGGAGAGGCTATATTAACCTCTCTTCTTATATTTAGTACTATTTGTTTATATAATCAAGCACAAATAATTAATAAACAAAGAGAATTTATTGATGAATTACAATCTAAATATTATAAATTAGAAGAATATAAAGAAGTTATTAACTTAGCTGATATTATATTTGATAACAATAATATATGGGCTAAAGATAAATCTGAAACAATGAGTGAGTATATTAATATAAGATGTAATATTGATAGTACATTTTATGAAGGTTTTCATAATAATGTATTATTAGATAGTATTTCTTATATGTATAATGAGTAAATTATATCTTTATGGAAACATTAAAAGAATTAAGAGCTAAATATAAACAATTAAAGAAGGAAAGTGATGATATCTATAATCAAATTAAGATATTAGAAAAGAAAGAAATACTTTCTAATTTTACTGTTGGAGATTGTTATTTTGATATTGTATGGAGCACTTTAGTAAAAATTGTTGCAATAAGTAATAGCTATGTATATTATATATGTGTAGATGAAGATTATATCGGTAGAGATTCTTCTTATATATATGATATTACAGGTTGGGTAAAAATCACATCAGAACAATTTAAAAAGGGATATCTTCTTGCATTAAAAAATATACAAGACCTAAATTGGGAGATTATAAAAAATATAACTGGAGTGACTTTATTATAGAAATTGATAAAAGTATTAATAAAGAATAAATAACATGGAAACAAAAATAAACATAGCAGCTATTTTAAAAGGTAAACCAAAAGGTACTAAATTGTATTCTACTATTCATGGAAAATGTAGTTTTGAAGCTGTAACAGATGAAATTTTTAAGATAAACTTCTGTACTTCAAAATTTGGTTTAACACAAACTGGAGAATGTACACTAATTAAATTTGGCAATATGTTTGATAATGGAGAATGTGTCATTTTTCCATCAAATGAAATGCGAGATTGGTCTAAGTTCGCTTGGAAAAGAGGTGATGTATTGATAAATAATGCAGGATATAAAATATTCTTTGACAAGTGGGAAAATGATGATTATACAAGATTCTTTGGCAGTGTTAAAGTACATTGTTATGATACAGAAGATTATACTTTAGCATCAAGGGAAGAAGCTCAAGAGTTTATTAAAAGTACAGAGAAAGCATATGGTGGTAAACTAAACCTTGAAACTTTGGAAATTAAAAAGAAGACTAAGTTCGAGGATGGTGATATAGCTTTTGCCGACTATGGTAATAGACAATATGTATTTATAGTATCAGGCGAAACTGGTTTATCAGAAGATTATAACTCATCTATTTATTTAGATTTAAGTAGTCCAACTCCGAGTACGGCATTCAGAACTAGTTTCTTTAAGAAAGACCTTTGTGAACTTCGCCTTGCCACAGAAGAAGAGAAAAAACAGCTCTTCTCAGCTCTCGAAGAGAAAGGCAAACGATGGGATAGTGATAAGAAAGCTATTGTTGACGTGAAGCCAAAGTGGACTCCAAAACCTTTTGATAAGGTGTTGGTTAGAGATAGTAAATCAAGTAAGTGGCGTGCAAACTTGTTTAGTCATAAAAATATAGATGAGCCATACTATTGTGTTTATGCTAGTTGGAACTATTGTATTCCTTATGAAGGTAATGAACATTTATTAGGAACAACTAAAAATGTGAAGGAGTAAATATGGAAAAGAAAATAATAAAAGGAGAATTTGATAAACTAAAAGATAGATTATCTAATTTAGCTGATACTTATGAAGATAAAGCTTATGATGATGCTATTAATAAACTATATGATAGGCTAGATGATTTATCTAAAGAAAAAGTTAAAATTCTTACTACAATAAGAAAGTTAGAAGCACAGAAATGTGCTAAGAATATTAAAGTAGGTGATTGCTTTATAGAAGAAGATACTAGTGAAACTACTGAAATCTTTCAAGTTCTTGATATAGAAGAAGAGGCAGTAGTAACTTGCTTAGTAGTGGAACGTTATAATATCTATAAAAATAGTTTTAAAATTACTGATACTAAGTATTGGAAACCAATTACACATAATCAATTTAATTCTTTATATCAGGCTGTATTAATAGATTTAAATGATTCTAAATATCATTTGGAACATATTACAAACTGGGATAAAGAAATAAAAAACTTTTTATAAAATAAGTAATTTATGAAAGGTGTTAAGGAAGTAATACTTTTACTGATTGGATATTCGTAGATGAGTTGTTTGACTTGATTACGAAAGGAGGCGAGC
>ERZ791760.350-NODE-350-length-22544-cov-10.338521_pt1 | contig 22544 bp, 19 predicted proteins | sample MGYA00509950_ERZ791760 | MGnify/ENA primary metagenome ERZ791760 (study PRJEB30046, sample SAMN00792002) | human gut metagenome | study: EMG produced TPA metagenomics assembly of the A metagenome-wide association study of gut microbiota in type 2... | reverse complement strand
GCAGAAGGAACTCGGCTGGGAGCCATCTCTCCAGTTTGAGGAGGGTATCGAGGAAACCGTGAAATGGTATCTCGATAACCAGGAATGGATGGACAATGTAACATCGGGTGATTACCAGAAGTATTATGACAACATGTATTCTAACCGATAAGCAAACTTGTATTCTACAAATTCATCAGAGCCAATAATAGAAGACTAGCGAATAGTAAAAGGCAAAAAGTCCTAGTTTTACCTATGGTCAGCATATCAATTCTAAAAAGTATCGTAATACTTAGTAGATACTGATCAGCATAGCAATCGTCTTCGTTTTTTGTGTTAGTGATCATGAACGCTATGGTGTCGCAGAGTTAACTCCAATTCTCTTACTGGGTCTTGACAATGAAGACGATAATTAAAAAGAAAAGGCAATTAACGATAGTTGTTAAATTTCTAATAAATATATGGCAAAATCAATAAAAAAGAATCTTATATACAATATCATTTTAAATGTATTGAATGTGTTGTTTCCATTGGTAACAGCACCTTATGTAGCACGAGTATTATTACCTGAGAATGTAGGATTATTTAATTTCGCCAACACTTATGCCGGATATTTTGCATTGGTGGCTGCTTTGGGCATACCTACCTATGGTGTAAGGGAAGTTGCAAAGCGAAGAGATGATAAATCTGCTCTTCAAAATTTGTTCTCAGAAATATTCACGATTAATGTTTTGTCTACAATAGTTGTTTCGTTAGTATTCATTTTATCTCTTTATTTGGTAGGACAATTACGAGAGAATATATTGTTCTTTTTGGTTGCTGGTATTGTCATCTATACAAAGCCTTTTAGCATAGAATGGTTCTATCAAGGATTAGAAAACTTTGGTTTCATTACAATACGTTCTCTTGTGGTTAAAGTTTTGTGTGTAGCATCTCTGTTCCTTTTTGTACATGATGTACATGATGTATTAATATATTTGTTAATAAGCGTATTTGCTACTATTCTAAATCAGATTTGGAATTTTGCAGTACTTCTTAAAACTGGTATAAAGCTAAAGTTGAAATTTACGGGTTTACGTCAGCATATTCGATCATTGCTCTTACTGTTTGCTTCTGCTATTGCAGTTTCAATATATACCATATTGGATACTATTATGCTAGGATTTATGTCTAATTATTCTGAAGTAGCTTTCTATAATAATGCAACTCATATATCAAAGTCATTCTTAGCAATAGTTACAAGTCTTTCCATTGTTGCTATGCCAAGACTTTCATATTATATGCAAAATAATGAATGGGAGGAAATAAATATATTGATGAAAAAGTCATTTGGTATAGTTGCTTTTTTAGCGATACCAATAGCTATGGGGATAATTTCAATAGCACCGACTTTTATACCTTTATTTCTTGGTGATGCATTCAGGGGAGCAATTCTCCCTTTGCAGATAATGGCTTTGGTAATTATAGCTATTGGTTTCAATAATTTGACTGGAGTCCAGGTATTAATAGGTCTTGGACATGATAAACTATTTCTCTATTCAGTTCTTACTGGTACGTTTAGCAATTTTGCAATGAATTGTTGCTTAATTCCTTTTTATGGTGCTAAAGGTGCTGCTATAGCATCAGTTACTGCTGAATTTTTAATATTATCTGTAACTTATTATTTTGTTAAAAAGAAAACACCAATACATATTGATGGTTTTTCTGACATCTTAAAATCTTTTGTGGGTGGAATACTCTTATGCATTACCTCACTCGTAATATTAAGGTATATTCAAGGCTGGGGATATGTCATAGTTTATGTTATAATGAGTGCTTTTGTTTATTTGATATCTCAACTTATATTAAAGAATAATTCGCTCTTGTTGTTTAAAAGTATAATTTTTAAGAAACTTAAGAAATGAAAAGTTTAATAAAAAAGGCAATAAAATTTGCCCTTCCATTGCAGATAAGACATTCTGTTTGGTCTATACGTCAAATATATAAAAAAGAAGGTAATTTCTTGAGGAACCTAAAGAAGTATTCTTATGTGTTTCCGCATCCCAACAATGCAATTGATTTAGAATTTGTTAATCAGATGCAAAAGTGTTTTGAAAACGTACATTTTGAGTTTTCTGATAAGTTTGTGTATCCTTATGATCCTTGTGTAAAAAGAATGCTAGTTAGTGGCTATGCTCCTATCGCTAGTATTACACCTGATTATGGAAAGATTTTAAAATCAAATCTTGCTGTTATTGAAGCTGAGTTATCTGAAGTGCAAGATGTAAATTTCAAAAATATTGAGATGAAGATGGTTTCATCTATAAGATACTTATGTGATAGATTAATTAAAACTGCACATCGTTTTAAAGAAAAAGATAAAAACTTTTTTGTAAGCTATCTTCCATTAATGTTGAATCAGGAGCCTCAAACATTGCAAGAGGCACTGCAAAAAATTTTGTTCTATAATTCAATGTTTTGGCAGGCTGGCCATTGGCATAATGGGCTAGGGCGTTTGGATAAAATACTTCTTCCTTATTATATGAATGATTTGGTAAAACACAAGCTTGACAAGAATGGTGCTAAGTTACTCATTAAGGAGTTTTGTCTTCTTCTTAATAGAGATATTGAAGCAAAAAGTGGATTCCTTAAGGGAGATACTGGACAGTATATTTTGCTGGGAGGAACAGATGGGAATGGTGATGAAATTCAAAATGAGTTAACAGAGATATTTTTGGATGTAATATCTGATATTCATAAGCCTGATCCAAAACTGATTCTTAGAGCAAATAATAATACTAGTACAACTATATGGCAGAAATCCATTGATTGTATAAGTACAGGCTGTGGCTCTCCTCTTATCATGAATGAGGCTGTCGTGATGAAAAGTATGATTGATTTCGGCTATCGCAAAGAAGATGTAGTCGATTTAGGAACTTCTGCTTGTTGGGAACCATTGATTATTGGCAAATCTTTTGATCAAAATAATCCACTTGATTCGGTAGTTGCTATCAGAGCATTGAATGACATTTTATATAATGAGCATCCTAAAGATTTCCCAACTCTATTAGATTTATTCAAAAAGCAACTTGCTTCTGAAATAAAACAAGTTTGTCGTGATCTTAGAACTGATGTATCGCCAATATTTACGTTATTCTTTGATGATTGTATAGAGGAGGAGAAGGATTTTACGCGGGGTGGTGCTCGATATGCCTTCCATGGTATGCAAATTGTTAGTTTCCCGAATGCAATTAATGCGTTGTTAAACATTAAAAAATATGTTTTTGAACAAAAGGCATTTACTTTCGAAGAATGCGTTAATTGCATAAAGCAAAACTTCGATGGGTTTGAAGATATGCTTTTAATGTTCAAAAATAATACCCTTCAGTTTGGTGCTGATGACAAGGTTGTTTTAGATCTTACCAACGATTTGTTGAATTTTATAGGACAGGTTGCTGCGCAATTAACAATTAATGGAAATAAGATAAAAATCGGTATAAGTTCTCCTAACTATATTATTCAATCTTCATGTATGGAAGCAACATTGGACGGAAGAAAAAATGGTGAACCATTTGCTGTACACATTTCGCCTATTTCAGAAAAAGTTGGTATAAAAGAAATCTTGGATTTTGCTTCACGCCTTGATTATTCGGGAAATAGGATTAATGGAAACGTTGTTGATTTTATACTGCCTTCTGCTTTCTTAAAAGATTCAAAGAAGCTAGAACTAATCTTGCGTGATTCCATTAGTAATGGAATATTTGAGTTGCAGTTAAATGTTTTAAATGTAGACATATTGCGCGATGCCAAAATACATCCAGAGAACCATAAGAATCTTATAGTCAGAGTTTGGGGATTCAGTGCTTATTTTAATGATTTACCAGAGTCCTATAAAGATTACTTAATAAAAAGAGCTGAGACGTATGCTGCATAAAATTCGTGTTTCTGCTATTCAGAGACTTTGTGTTCAAGACGGACCTGGAGTTAGAACAACTGTTTTTCTAAAAGGTTGCTATCTCGCTTGTCCTTGGTGTTGTAATCCAGAGACGATTCATTATGACCAAAATCTATATTTTGAGAAGAATTCTCAACTATGTGGTTCATCTAAAATCTGTAAGCGTTGTGTCGTTTATGGTGGATGTCAACCAAAGGAGCATTGTCTGTTAGGTGCGTATGAGAAGACTTATGTTGATTATGAAGTAAATGATCTTCTTTCTCTTATAGAAAGAGATATGAGCCTTTTTAAAAAAGGTGGTGGAGTTACGATTTCTGGTGGCGAACCATTGATGCAAGCTAGTCAGTTGTATCCTTTGCTAACTATTCTTCGACAACGGGGAGTAAATATTGCAATAGAGACATCTTTATATGCTCCTCATACCAATTTTGATCTTTTAAAGGATTTAGTAGATTATTGGTTGGTTGATGTGAAGTTTCAGTTTGGGTTCATCTCATATATAGAAAAGGATAAATATAAAAAAGATTTTGAACTCAATCTGAATTTTATACAAGAGCAGAGACAGAATAATTGTTTGTATAGGATGGTATTGTCCCAGCAGGCTCTTCCACATACGGAAGCAATATTAAAACGTTTGCTCAAATATCAAATACCTTCTTTGGAAATATTAGCATGTCATCAGCTTGCTGCAAATAAATATAAGCAGCTAGGACTGTCTGTTCCTCTTTTTTCTTCACCTTCTGATGAAGAACTAAAAAGGTTTAGTAAATATATTAATGATAAAGGTATCAAAACTACCATATTAAATTTATAACGAAAACAATTCATGTTCTCAAATTATGAAACTATGAAGATTTTGATTTATAATTGGGCACCTTTAGACCTGAATATAGGTGGAGGAGTCGCCGTTTACGTGAAGAATATTTTAGACTACTTATCTAAAACTGCTGATAATGATCATATTGATGTTGTGTTTTTGTCAGCTGGTTATTATTATGATAATAGTAAAAAAACGTATATCAGAAAAGATAAAAACTATAAAGGATATTCCGTTTATACCATAATCAATTCACCTGTAATTGCGCCTAATGGCTTCCCGGAAAAATTGTACAGTCATATATTGGATGAAGAGGTATTGGTTAAGATTATAAGAAACTTTGTCAAAGAAACTGGTCCTTATGATGCAATACACTTTAATTCATTAGAGGGATTAAGCCCACAAGTTTTATCATTGAAGGCAGATTTTCCTAACACTATATTTGTACATAGTATGCATGATTACGGTGTGTTTTGCCCCCGTGTACAATTTTGGACGAAAGAAAACGAAAATTGTGTGAGAAATAAAGATCTTCACCTATGTTCTAAATGTATGGCGGAATTTCAGGTATTACCGGTTAATATTTTAAAGCGTTTACGCCCTTCAGATTGTAGTAATAATAGAATAAGTTTGGGTATTAGAATGCTTCGTAAGTTTTTGGTTAAAACCAAAATAATGACATTTATAAACCCTGCTCAAGAGGTCACTTATAAAAAGTATCGAAAAGCATGTATAGATAACATAAATAATTATGTTGATAAAGAGCTAGTTGTTTCCAAGCGGGTTGGTGATATTGCAAAAATGTATGGAGTAAATCCGAACATAATAAAAGTTTCATATATAGGAACTAAAGTTGCCGATACTGCATTAGGTTATAATCGTAACTCGCCCTATAGTGAAGCTTTAACTTTATTATATATGGGCTATATGTCCAAGATGAAAGGTTTTTATTACTATTTGTCTATTTTGGATGAATTAGATGATGAGGTAGCATCCAGGATTGATTTGAAGTTTGCGACCAAAATTAGCGATGTTAATGCCTATAAACATATCCTTTCTTTAAAAAGTAAATTTCATGATATTGTTTTTTATGATGGCTATACACATTCAGATTTTCCTAAGATTATGGAAAACGTAAATTTAGGAATCGTTCCTCCTTTATGGGAGGATAATTTGCCGCAAGTAACAATGGAAATGATAGCTAATGGTATTCCTGTAATAACAAGCAATAATGGTGGTGCTCATGAATTAAACACCCATCCTGACTTTGTTTTTATAAGCAAAAGTGATTGTATTAACAAGATAAATAAAATAGCAAACGACAGGAAATTACTAGAAGATTATTGGAACCACTCTGTACCATTGACAACAATGGAACAACATGTAGGACAATTAATAGATGTTTATTCTGGTCAGAGCTAACTTCCCAGCTCTAAGAAAATGAAATTTAATAACAATAAAATACAAAAAAACAATGCAAAATAAATATGATTATCTTATAGTTGGCTCCGGTCTTTTTGGAGCCACTTTCGCACATCTTGCTCATAAGCAAGGAAAGAAGTGCTTGGTGATAGATAAGCGATCTCACTTAGGTGGCAACATCTATTGTGAGAATATTGAAGGTATTAATGTGCATAAGTATGGCGCTCACATCTTCCATACCTCCAATAAGAAGGTATGGGACTTTGTAAACTCTATCGTTGAGTTTAATCGCTATACCAACTCGCCAGTAGCTAACTATAAGGGCAAACTCTATAATCTGCCTTTCAATATGAACACCTTCTACCAGATGTGGGGTGTTACCACTCCAGAGGAGGCGCAGGCTAAGATTGATGAGCAGAAAGCGGAAGCTGTTGCTCGTATGAAAGCAGATGGCGTAACAGAACCACGCAATTTGGAGGAACAGGCTCAGGTATTGATAGGAAAAGACATTTATGAGAAACTTATCAAGGGTTATACAGAGAAGCAGTGGGGGAGAAAATGTACTGAACTTCCTGCTTTTATTATCAAGCGTCTACCAGTTCGTCTCATCTTCGATAATAACTACTTCAATGATAAGTACCAGGGTATCCCTATTGGTGGTTACAACAAATTGATTGATGGCTTGCTTGAAGGAGTAGAGACGAAAACTAACGTTGATTTCTTTGAGAACCGCTCGTATTTGGAGGGTATAGCTGACAAGATTGTTTTCACGGGCAAGATAGATGAATTCTATAATTATCAGTTTGGTAAACTAAACTATCGTACAGTACGCTTTGAGACAGAGATTATTGATAAACCAAATTATCAGGGCAATGCAGTTGTGAACTATACAGAGCGTGAAGTTCCTTACACTCGTGTTATTGAGCACAAGCACTTCGAGATGTTTGGTCAGGATGTGTATGAATGTCCAAAGACCGTCATTTCGAAAGAGTATTCCACAGAGTGGAAGGATGGAATGGAACCATACTATCCTGTGAATGACAAGCTGAATTCCGAGCTATATGCCAAGTACAAAGGACTGGCAGACAAGGAAGAGAATGTCATCTTCGGAGGTCGCTTAGCAGAATATAAGTATTACGATATGGCTCCTACAGTAGAGAGGGCTATGAGCTGGTTTGAAATTTAAAAGGAATAGTTGTTGTTAGGTGATAGAGAATTATAGTGCCTGACCTAGAATATAGTTGTAATACAAATTGATCTTATAGTTATTATAAAGCTATAAATATGGATAGAAAATATAAAATTTGTGCGGTTGTTGTTACATTCAATCGCAAAGAACTGTTGATTAATTGTTTGAATGCAATAAACGAACAAACATACAAACCTCATACTGTTATCATTGTTGATAATGCATCTACTGATGGAACAAAAGATTTAGTGAAGCAAAACGGATATTGTAATATAATGCTAAATGGTATTAATTATCAATATTTGTTGCTTCCAAATAATCAAGGTGGAGCAGGTGGCTTTTATAACGGAATCAAGACTGCCTATGAATCTGAGGAAAATTTTGATGCTGTTTGGGTAATGGATGACGACGGAATTCCTGATTGTTTGCAATTGAATGAAATGATTCCGTATTTAAACAAATATGATTTTATTTCTCCATTAGTTATTGCAAAGGAAGATAATACAAAAATGGCTTTTTATGATTGTAGCGTAAAAGAATATCAGTCTAGAGCAAAGGAAAATATAGTTCATGATAATGCTAATCCATTTAATGGTATTTTATTTTCAAGAAAACTAATAAGTCAAGTTAAATATCCCAAGAAAGAAATGTTTATTTGGGGGGATGAGATTAATTATTGGTTAAGATGTAAAAAAGACGGGTTTTCACCGATAACAGTTATAAGTGCGATACATATTCATCCAAAAGATAGACAAACATTGGGAAAAACAAGATTGAATAAGATGATCCGTATAACTGATGTTGATTGGAAATTATATTGTCTCATTAGAAATAAGACCTATAACAAATTTCAAGATAGTATACTCGGTGGCATAAAAGGATGTTTTGTAGATTATTTAGATTATTCTTACTATTACAAAAGTAAGAATCAACATAAAGATACGCTTATTCTTTCTGCAATTTTTGATGCCATATTTAACAGATGGAATAATTTAAAAAAATGGAAATGAAATTTTCAAAATGTAGTATATTATGCAAGAAAAGAAAATAGTTTCAATAATTGTTCCCATTTATAAGGTAGAGCAATATATGGATGAGTGTATAACATCTATAGTGAATCAGACATATTCTAATATAGAGATAATATTAGTTGATGATGGTTCCCCGGATAATTGTCCACGAAAATGTGATGATTGGGGCAAGGCTGATGAACGTGTTGTGGTGTACCATAAAAAAAATGGAGGTCTTAGTGATGCTCGTAATTATGGTATAGAAGTTGCTAAGGGTGATTTTATCATGTTCGTAGATAGTGATGATTATATTGCTCGAGAAATGGTTGAAAAACTATATTCTAGTATAATAGACTCTGATGCTGATATTGTAGGTTGCAAAATAAATACAGTAACTAATGGTGTTGTTTCAGAATACGATAAGATTGGTAATAAAAATAAAAAACTAACACCAATAATGACAGGATTGGATTATTTGAAATTGTTTGTTGCAGGAGAAATAGAAAACGCTTCATGGAATAAAATATATAAGAAATCCTGTTTTGATACTATCAGATTTCGGAAAGGTCGAAATAATGAGGATTTCCTTATGTTCTATGAATTATGCCCTGAAATAAAGAAAATAGCTTTTATTGATTATTATGGTTATTTCTACAGACAAAGAGAAGGTAGTATAGTTCATGATGTAAATAATTTCTTGTATTTTGATATTATAAAGAATATCGAAGAAATTAAAGCGGACATTATTAAAAATAGACCTTATCTTTTAAAAAGTATAAAGATAAAAGAACTTGAGGAGAGAATTGTATTTATGAAACTCGTTTTAAAGAGACGTAAATTATGTTTGTATTTTTCTGAATTTCTGCAAAATTATGTAAAATTATGGAAGTCTATAAATATAGCTAAAGAATTGCCGCCTATATATAAACGACCATTTTATTTGTTACGTTATTTTCCAATATTTTATAGTTTGAAGTCATGACTGAAGAAGGATGCGTTATTTTTAATGCGTGTTTATACATGGCATTATTTTGTTTCTGGTGGAATAAGCATAAAGGGTTGAACTCTGGCACTTACATACTTTTGATTTGGTCAGTCTGTTCTCTAGTTGGTGTGTTCTATGAACCCGTAAACATTTATGGACATATGAGAAAGATAACAGTATGGCCATATTTGTATTTGTTTGTTTGTAACTGTTTGATGTTCATTCCTATTTTAGCTTTTAAAGCAGAAAGGTTGAGACATATATCAATAAATAATAGGTTGTTAATACCATTGGGAATAGTGCTTGGAATAATATCAATCCCACCATTTGTTGAATCTTCTATATACTATTATATTAATCATAGTAATACGCAAATGATGTTAGATGCATTTAATGATCGATATGCTGATACTTCAACTACGTATAGTTATTTGTCGACTTTTTCTAAACGATTAACTTATATTTTGCATTCTGTAAGAACTCTATCTCTTTTCTTGTTGTTTTATATGCCTGTAATATATACCAAGAAAAAGAGTTTTAAGTTTGCATATATAGGTGTATGTCTGTCAGTGGTATTAATAGTGTTGGAGTCTTTAATTCTTCTTGCTAGATTTCAGGTTGTAATTTATGGTCTGTATGGTTTCTTTATTTATTTAATATTACGAAATCTATATAATGAGAAATTACGTACTGTAGCTTCTCGATACATGAAAATACTAGCAATAGCTTTTGTCTCTCTTCAGATAGTTCAAACAGCTTCAAGGTATTTTAATTACACCGAAAATTTAGGGCAGCAAGAGGTCGGAGCCATTGCTTATTTGGGACAATATTTAGGAGAAAGCATGGGAAATTTTAACGGCAATATAGTTCACTCAGATTATTATTTTGGTGCTGACCCTATACTAAAAACATATGCTGATTTTCTTCATATACCATTAGAAAAAACTGTATATAGGGAAGGGCGATTTCATACGAATCAATTTTTTACTGTTGTTGGAGAATTTTGGAGAGCTTATGGAGGCGTAGCAACTTTAGTTATATTTTTAATTTTTCCTTATTGGCTTTATGTAGTAGTCAAACGCATTAATTATAAAAAAGTATCTTTTGCTTTTTTTATATTATTAATTATGTATAGCAAAATGGCTATCGTAGGCATATTTTATCATGCATATTTTGTGGACGCAAATGAATTGTTAGTAATGCCATTATTTGTAATATTGTTAACGCTATATAAAAAGAAGAAATATGTTGGGTAGAGTTTTTTTAGCAGGTATTGTTCTTTATAATCCTAATATTGATAGATTAGCAGAGAATTTAACTGCAATATGTTCACAAACAAACCGGGTTTATTTGTTTAATAATGGTTCTTCAAATATCGCTGAAATAAAAACTTTGATTAGCAGCTATCAAAATGTAATTTTATTCAACAATATAGTTAATGCAGGAATTGCATATGCTTTAAATATGTTGATAAAAAAAGCAAAGAACGATGGATATAAATGGGTCGTAACTTTGGATCAAGATAGTGTTGCTCCACCTAATCTTGTTGCTGAATATTTGAAATATATTAATACGCCTAATTTGGGTATGATATGTTGCAAGATTATAGATAGAAATTTTGGTGAACGTAAATATGATAAGAGTCATGCCAAAGGTGTTGAAGATGTTGAATTGTGCATAACATCTGCATCAGCCATAAAAATTGATGCTTGGGAAAAAGTAGGTGGTTTCTGTGAGAAAATGTTTATTGATGCTGTTGATTTTGATATGTGTTTGTCTTTTAAAGAACATGGCTATAAAATTCTTCGAGTGAATGATGTTAAATTGCTTCACGAGGTAGGAAATAGCAGGATAGTTTATTTCTTAGGTAAGGAAGAATTGGTGCTTAATCATAATCCTTTACGATGCTATTATATGATTAGAAATGGTATTTTGCTAGGTAAACGTCACCATCAATTATTGCGTCAGATTGGTCTTGCAATTAAGCGAATGATCTTGGTAAATATATATGAAGACAATCGATTGAACAAAAACAAAATGATTTTTAAGGGGTTTTACCATGCAATTATGGGAAAATATGGGAAATATGGAAAATAAAATAAAAGTATCCGTAATCATGCCTGTATATAATTCGGGTGATTACTTACATACAGCTGTGGATAGTATTCTCTGCCAGAGTCTGAAACAGATAGAGTTGATTCTTGTGGACGATGGTTCTACTGATGGTAGTTCCGAAAAATGTGATGAGTATGCAAAGAGGGATAGCCGTATAGTTGTGATTCATCAGAAAAATGGTGGTATTTGTAATGCAAGAAATGCAGCATTGAAGTTGGCTAAAGGGGAATATATCGGTTTCTCTGATCATGATGATGAGTATGTTCCAGGGTTGTTAGAAACATGCTACGCAATAGCGGTGAAAAAAAATGCGGATGTTGTGAAATTTGTTAAAAAGGAGTTTATTCTAAAAGGGAATAAACTGATAAGGGAAAAAACAGATAACTTTATAGATGCTGTTTATACAAAAAATGATATAAGAGAAAAGTTTTTTGAACTCTTTGACCGAGGTGCTTTCACTTGTGTTTGGGATGGCATCATAAAGAAGAGCCTTTTGCTGGAAAATCAAATAGAGTTTGATACAACCTTTAAAAAGGGCAGTGAAGATATAGACTTTATGTTGAGATTGGCTCCTTATATTACTAAAATGGCAACAATATCGAAAGTTTTTTACCTTCATTATATAAGAAAAGGCTTTTCTACTTCATCGAAATTCAATGTAATGGTAATTGATGCAAAAAAGCGTTTGCCAGTTACATTATGTGAAAGTTGCAAACAATTGGGATTCAATGTAGAAGAAAGAATAAAAGAATATTCTTTTTATTTGATGAAGGAATTTTTTAATTATGTGATAGCATTGTATGCAAACCCTTCTTGCAATATGCCTCTTCCTGAAAAAATAAAAAAAATTAAATCTTTGGTTGACTTGCCTTTCGTTCCGAAGCAATTTAAGGAACAATCTGTATCTTTTATGTTTTGGAAGTCTAAGAAAATCGGATTTGCATATTTCTTATATAAATATAAGCTTTATTATCCTCTTTATTTAATGTATCATATTAGATTAAAAACAACATAATATAAATCATATGAAACCAATTTTTATAGCTGGTCCCTGTGTGATAGAATCAGCAGAGTGCCTTGATGAGGTGGCTAAAGAGCTAGTTCGTCTAAATGAAAAATATAAAGTAGACATCATATTTAAGTCTTCTTTTGATAAAGCAAATAGGACTTCTATCAGTTCATATAGAGGTCCAGGCATGGAAAAGGGGCTTCAAATGTTGGCAGATATAAAAGCCAAATATGGCTTAAAATTACTTACAGATATTCATGAGTCTTATCAATCTGCACCAGTAGCAGAAGTTGTTGATGTGCTGCAAATACCAGCTTTCCTTTGTCGACAGACTGATTTGTTGGTGTCCGCAGCAAAGACAGGAAAGATAGTTAATGTGAAGAAGGCTCAATTCTTGTCAGGCGAAGATATGAAATATCCAGTGCAGAAAGTTAAGGAATCTGGTAATGAAAAAGTGTGGCTCACAGAACGTGGCAACATATATGGTTACAATAACTTAGTGGTGGATTTTCGTAATATCCCAGACATGAAGAAAATTGTGCCAACTGTAATTATGGACTGTACGCACAGTGTACAGCGACCAGGGGCTGCTGGAGGTAAAACTGGAGGTAATCGTGAGTTTGTACCTTCTATGGCTTTGGCAGCAAAGGCATTTGGAGCAACAGGATATTTTTTTGAAGTCCATCCGAATCCAGATGAAGCTAAAAGCGATGGACCTAATATGCTCTTTTTGAAAGATTTAGAAAAGGTTATAATATCACTATTAGATTAGCTTATGAATATCAAATTATTGGTAATGGATGTGGATGGTACTTTAACTGATGGCAAGATTTATATGTCAGCTGATGGTGAATTATTGAAAGCTTTCAATATAAAGGATGGATATGCTATTGCTCACTTGAAAGATAAACAAATAGTGCCAGTCATCATTACAGGTCGTTCTTCAGAAATCCTTGTTAGACGTTGCCGTGAATTGGGTATTGTAGAATTGTATCAAGGAATAGAGGATAAACCAGCCAAGCTTCTTTCTATTTGTGAAAAATATCAAGTAGGAACAAGTAATGTTGCTTATATCGGTGATGATTTGAATGATTTGGAATGTATGAAGATATGCGGTTATTCTGCAGCTCCAGCAGATGCAGTAGAAGAAGTATTAGCTTGTGTAGACTATATATGTAAGCATAAAGGAGGTGAAGGGGCCGTTAGAGAATTTATAGAACAACTTTAAATAGTATCATTTATGGAAAAATATACAAAGTATGCCATTAAGTGTTTTAAAGACGAAGCACAGGCAATATTGGATTTAATCCCTTTGTTAGATGAAAATTTTGATAAAGCGATTGATTTGATTTATAATTGTAGAGGTCGCTTTATCATAACAGGTGTAGGTAAATCAGGCCATATTGGTGAGAAAATAGCTGCCACTTTAGCTAGTACTGGCACGCCATCTTTCTTTGTTAATCCTTTGGATGCTTATCATGGTGATTTAGGCATGTTTAAGTCTGAGGATGTGGTGTTGGCTATTTCTAATTCTGGTTATACGGATGAGTTGCTAAGATTTATACCATTGTTAATAGACAGACATATACCTATCATAGGTATGTCGGGTAATCCGAATTCGTTATTAGGTCAATACTCTACTTGTCATTTAAATATACATGTGGAGAAGGAGGCATGTCCGTTGAACTTGGCTCCAACTTCTTCGACAACCGCCACTCTAGCCATGGGGGATGCTATTGCTTGCGCCTTGATGGAGGTTAGACATTTTAAGGCTAGTGATTTTGCACTTTATCATCCGGGTGGTAGCCTTGGTAAGAAACTCCTTTCTAAGGTTAAGGACTATATGGTATCCACCAATTTACCAATTGTTTCACTTGATACGAAGGTTAGTGATACTATTATAGAGATAAGTAAGACAAAACAGGGTATTGCGGTAGCGATCAAAGATGATAAAATTGCTGGTGTCGTAACTGATGGCGATGTACGTCGTGCGATGAGAGATAAGCAGAATGTGTTTTTTAACCTTAATGTGAACGAAATTATGAGTTCACACCCAAAGGTTATCAACCAAAATGCTAAGTTGTCAGAGGCAGAGGCTATTATGCGCAAGTATAACATACATTCATTAGTTGTTGTGGATGATAATGAAAAATTAGTGGGTATAATAGATTCATTTAATTGTATGATATAATAGAATTTATAATTAATATTTAGTATGAAAACAGTTGCATTTGTACCTATTCGTTTGAATAGCAAGCGAGTCGTTGGTAAAAACTTGAAAATTTTAGGCGATAAGCCTTTGATGTGTTACATTCTTGACACTTTGGCAAATGTTAAAGCAATAGATGAGGTTTATGTATATTGTAGTCAAGAGTCCATTAAAAAGTTTCTTCCAAAAAACGTGAAGTTTTTGAAGCGTCCAGAGTTTTTGGATCGAGATGAAACTCTTGGAAAGGAAATCTATGAAGAATTCACTAAAACTATAGATGCTGATATTTATGTGCTTGCTCATACAACCTCTCCTTTCATGAAGAAAGATACTGTTGAAAATGCTCTTGGAAAAATCATGAACGAAGGTTATGACTCAGCCTTTAGTTGTGAAAAAGTACAGACTTTTACTTGGTATGGTGGCAAGCCTTTGAATTATGACTTAAAGGAAATACCAAGAACGCAGACCATTGAACCAATTTATGTTGAGACAAGTGCATTCTTTATGTTCAAACGAGATGTATGGAAAGTCCATAAGCAGCGTATTGGTTTTAAACCTTACATGGCGCAAGTAGACAAAATAGAAGGTGTAGATATAGACTGGCCTGAGGATTTTGAGTTTGCGGAGAAAATTTTAGAGACCTATAAGGTGCATTAATCATGAAGCATATTTTCTTGATTCATTCTCATACTCTTTTGCTTACCTCCTTGGGGGTAATAGCAAAAGAGAAGATTGCCAAAGAGAAGGTTATATTTATTTATTCTAGAAACTATAAGAGTTGTATTCCTGTTGATTATGAAAGTTATGACTTGAGTAAAGAAATAGAAGATACATTTTATATCATGTTCTCATGGTCTAGAAGACATTTTGTATATAGTCGTAAGAATAGAAATAAGTCGGTATCGTTCTTTGATAATTTTATTAGAGAACATGCGCCAGTTGGTTATTATCTATATGTATGCCAACTTCAAGCATTTGCAAATCAAATATTAGCAACAAATGAGCATTGCAAAGAATGTTTCTTTATCCAAGAAGGTGGTCGAGTGATGACACCATTGTTGTCTTCTCGCATCTCCTGGTTCTTAAGAGTATACAATGCTATTGTGCTCCGAGGTGAAAAACGTCTATGGAAAATGTCAAACTGGTTCCCTAATGATACTACTCCATATAATAAACCAATAAAAGCTTTTGCTTTTGATCCTGAATATTTTGGTAAAATGCCAATAGAAACAATAAATGTTTTTTGGCCCAAAATAGATGTGGATATAAAACTTGATGAGCAAAGACCTATATTTGTATTAGAAGGAGCGGTAGAGTTGGGGCAGATTGATTTCTCAACTTATTATAATTCGGTGAAAAAACTTGTTCTGCAATTTGCAAAGCCAAAAAATTACATCAAGTTTCATCCTAAAAATTCATCTCATGCAAAACAAAAATATTTGGATATATTCAAAAGCTTGAATATTGAAGTGGAAGAGCTTCCAATGAATGTTCCATTTGAATTGATATTGGTTAAATATTCTAATCTTACACTTGTTGGTTTTGGTACTTCCTTATTGTTCTATGGCAAGGCTATGGGACATCAAGTAATCTCGAAAGAAGAGTATTTGATGTCTTCACGACGTTATCGTTATTATGTAAAAGGATTACAAAAATTATAATAGTATGCTATTTCTGTAACTGCTCAGCCCCCTATAGAAGAATTTCTATGTGTGTTGAGTAGTTGTAAAATTTGGTTATGAATAATTATATATGAAAGTAGCAATCGTACAAGAATGGCTTGTCACAGTCGGTGGCTCTGACAAGGTTGTAAAAGCAATTCTGGATGTGTTTCCAGATGCTGATATATATACATTGGTGGCAAAGAAAGAGGTATGTGATGAACTTGGTATTCCATGGGAAAAGGTTCATACTTCCTTTATTCAGAAGATGCCATTGGGAACAAAGAAGCATCGTGCCTATCTTCCTTTGTTTCCTTTTGCCATTGAGCAATTCGATCTGAGAGGATATGATGTTGTTATCTCTTCTTCTCATTGTGTGGCGAAAGGTGTGCTGACCAAGGCTGACCAATTGCATATCTGTTATTGTCATAGTCCTATCAGATATTGTTGGGATATGTATAATGAGTATCTGGAAGAGTCGCATTTGGATAAGGGATTCAAGAGTTGGTTAGTTCGTCTCATGCTTCATCCTATCCGTCTGTTTGATGCCATTGCTGGAAGCCGTGTTGATTATTATATCAGTAATTCTGATTATGTGGGGCAGCGTATCAGAAAAACATATAGAAGAAAAGCTACGACTATCCATCCTAACATTGATATCTCCAATTTTGAATTATGTAATGATAAACAGGAGTATTATCTGGCTAGTAGTAGACTAGTGGCTTACAAGAAGATTGATACCATTATCGAAGCTTTTAATCAGATGCCTGATAAGAAACTGGTAGTGATAGGTGGTGGTCCAAATCTGGAGGCTTATCGTAAACTGGCCAAGGATAATGTGACCGTGATGGGATATCAGCCATTTGATGTATTGAAAGACAAGATGCAGCATGCAAAGGCTTTTGTCTTTGCTGCCGATGAGGATTTTGGTATGATTCCTATTGAGGCTCAGAGTTGTGGTACTCCAGTTATTGCGTATGGTCATGGTGGTTCTCTAGAGACAGTTAACAGTGGTAAGACAGGTTTGTTCTTTGATGAGCAGACCCCTAAAGCTATCGTAGAAGCCGTAAACAGGTTTGAGGCTATGGGTTCACAACCATTTACTCCTGCTGATTGTCGTCAATGGGCTGAAGGTTTCTCTGAAGAAAGATTCAAAAGAGAAATCAAGGAGTTCGTTGAAGAGAAATACGAGGAATTTAAGAAGAACGGAATAAATATTGATTAATGAATTATTGTGCAAACGAGAGCAAAACAAGTTTGCTTGATTTTGCCGAGTGCAGTCAATAATCTATAAAACATAGTTTTATGAACTATATTATCACTGGCGGTACTGGCTTCATCGGTACCCATCTTACAAATTTGATTAAGGAGCGTTATCCTAACGCCCAAGTATATAACCTCGACATCGTTAAGCCTGGTACTCCTAATCCGGTAGTGAAGGATTACAAGCCTGCTTTGCGTGATGGTCAGAAGTTGCAGTCTACTTTTATTGAATATGATATACGCAAGCCTATCGAGAACTTGCCATTTACTCCTACTGAGGACGATGTGATCTTCAACTTTGCTGCAGTTCATCGTACTCCTGGTCATGAAGATCATGAGTATTTCGAGACTAATATCCGTGGTGCTGAGAATGTGGTGGCGTTTGCAGAGAAGTGGAATATCAAGAAGATTGTGTTTACTTCAAGTATTGCACCATACGGAGCTGCTGAGGAGTTGAAGAAGGAGACGACTTTGCCAACTCCTAATACAGCATACGGTATCTCTAAGTTGGTAGCAGAGAAGATTCATGAGAAGTGGCAGAATGGTGATGCGGCTCATCGGCAACTCACTATCGTTCGCCCTGGTGTGGTATTCGGAAAGGGTGAGAATGGTAACTTCACCAGATTGTATTGGGCTATCCGTGGTCATAAGTTTGCGTATCCTGGCAGAAAGGATACCATCAAGGCTTGTATCTATGTAAAGGAATTGGTTCGCTTCATGCTGTATCGCTTGGAACATCATGAACATGGTGTTGAATTGTATAATTGTTGCTTTGAGCCTGCTTATACTATTCAGCATATCGTGGAGGCAATGAAGAAGGTTACAGGATTGACTCAGTTTGTACCTGATATTCCTAACTGGGTTATCATGCCTATGGCTAGAGCTGCCATGCTTCTTGGTTCGCCAATGGGTATCTGTCCTGCGAGAGTGAAGAAACTCCAGATTTCTACTAATATCTGTGGTGAGAAGTTGAAGAACTGCGGTTATCAGTTTAAGTGGAGTTTTGAGGAAGCTCTTGCTGACTGGTTCGAGGATAATGACAGGAAGGGGTTGAAGTGACGTTTGCAACCTTAATATAAGTTAAGATTATCGTTGGTTTACATGTCTTTTCGATGATTTATATTATCTTTGCAAGGAACTATACATATAACAATAATGAACGAACATATATCTCTTTGGGTTAAGCAAACAGGTGTTTTGCCAGTGAACCTGCTTCACTGTCAAAATGCTGGTGTTCTTAAATATGCAATGTTAGATGGTGACATCAACAATTTCTGTCTTGACTATTCTGAAAATCAAGATATGGATGCTGATGCTTACAAACAGCAAGCTTGGTCATCAAATATGCGTAATTATATACGTGTGGCAGGAGATGATGTTATGCTGTATCGGGTGGGGAATGTTTCGCCTGAGCGTATTTCAAAAAGCCTTGTACTGAATAACATGGAGAAATTCTATCAGTACATTTCTCCAAAACAGGACGTGCCTAACATTGAAGGCATTGTTCCCTTTGTCATGAAAGAATTTCGTGGTATCAGAAATTGGCTTCGTGAAGAGAATAGCGCAGAGAGTTCAATGACTGCACTGTTATATATGCTGGCTTTCATCAAGGACAACGGCAATATCGGTAACGATAGCCTTGTATCCTTAGGATTGCCAGCCAACACTCTTGACATAGTGGGTAAACTTACTACTATGGAAGAGCATCTGCAACATCTGAGAGAAGGTATGAATGGCTTTCTGCCTAATATATCATTACTTTTACGTCATGCAGCCGGTCAACTTTTTGAAGAGGCAAACTATATTGCGAAATTCAATCCTCAGTTGAGCTTGTTTACTAATTATGACATCAAGTATGCCTATGACCCTCAGAAATTGGGAGCGTTCTATACACCAACCTATTTGGCACGTTCTATAGTCGAGAAGGTTATAAAAGAAAGCCATATTGAAGACAAGGAGGAAATATCCATTTTGGATCCAGCCTGTGGTTCTGGTGAGTTCTTGGTTGAAGCATTGCGCCAACTGAAGACCATTGGATTTACGGGCAGGGTGAAAGTTTACGGATGGGATGTGTCTTCCATAGCTATCAATATAGCTAATTTTGTACTCCACTTTGAGAAAGAAGAGTGGAATAATAGCTTGGAGTTACATATAGAGGAACATGATTCTATAGTATGCAATTGGCCTAACGTGGACATCGTTTTCATGAACCCTCCGTATAGTTCCTGGGAACAGTTGAACGATGAACAGCGAGAGTCCGTAAAGGAATTGATGCCAAAAGGAAAGCCAAATCTTTCTGGCGTGTTCTATTTGAAAGCGGTAAATGCATTGAAAGAGAGTGGTGTCATCGGATGTGTAATGCCGACCTCTTTCTTGATAAACGATTCAACAAAAGAGCTTAGAAAGATTTCCAAGGAAAAAGCAACACCTTTTTATATTGGTCGTTTGGGAAGTTTCGTTTTCCAAAGAGCATTCGTGGATGTATGTGTCGTAATGGCAAAAGTTAGAGCAGATTTTGATGGGAGCATAACCATGTTGTGGACAGACAATAAAGGAAAGCTTGTACCCGATGCCTTGCGGAAGTTGCGTATGATAGATTATGGGGCTGCCATTCCGTTGAACATGGAGGATGTTAGCATCTATCAACAAGATGCTAAAAGTGTTTTTAACAATGAAGTTTGGATGCCTCTGTCTTATAAAGAGATGCAGGTAAAAAAAACATTGGACGGTTTGCTCGCTTGTGGTGCTATGGAGCGCGTTAAGGATGTCTTTAACGTAAGACAGGGCTGTCGTACAGGAAACAACAGTCTGTTCAAGATAAAGAAACAAGAGCTCTTGGCTATGGGAGAAGAGGAACAATCTTTCTTTAGACCGTCCGTTGACAGTGGTAGCTTGCAAAACAATGTTCTTCAAGAGGAGTCATACGTATTCTTTCCATATGGTGAAAATGGACTTAACATTCTTAGCGAGGAACAACTCGAGAATAAAGTTCCTACGTATTATCGGAAAATAGTAGGTTCAAAGGAATCCTTGGCCTCTCGTGCTAGTGGCATCAGGGAATGGTGGGCATTGACACGTCCTGGTTCTTGGCAATATACACCGGAGTTAAAATTGGTTTCAGCTGAATTTGGTAACTCATCTAATTACTCTATAGATGAATCAGGGCGATTTGTCGTAGAAAGAGGATTGGCGTGGCTGCCCAAAGACGAGCAAATGCCTATTGATAATCTCTATGCTTATCTTGCCATATTATCATCCGAGTATTATAACACTCTGTTAGCAATATATTCCAAGCAATTGGCTGGCGGAATTTGGTTTAACTTGGAAAAGAAGTTTGTTGATCAGATTCCATTGCCAAGATTCTCGGATAATGAGGACTATACGTTGCAACTATTGATTGGATATGGCAAGAAAATAGCTAATGGAGTTAGATTTGACTATTACAAATGTGAACACTTGGTAAGGGGGCTCTATGGCTGCTAAACAAAATACACCAACTCTTGTTAGAGGTGTTCTACAAAAACTAAAAGTGAGAATCGGGCAATCTGGAAATTTGAATATGGAAGAGGCATATGGTAGTAATTCTATTTCCTACACTCTTAGGGACTACAATGCCAGTTCCGCTACATTCCAAATGGTAGGCACTCATGGCAAATATGTTCCGATAGTAGCCATTCGAGAAGGCTTCAACTTGTATGCATCTATCGGATATACAAACATGGGGAAGAAGAAAAAGTCTGCTGTATCGAGTGTTTCTTTTCAGGTATTTGATATGGAAAGGTTGTTGTTTAGAGCAGAATGGACAGAAGAGCCTAAAGATGATATGCCGCATCCTCAACCTCATTGGCATTTTCATCCTTATTCTCAAAGTGGTATGAAGGAAGAAGAACAGCCTAAAAAATTTGAGGAAACATTACAAGGCAGTTTTCTGAATACTTTGGATACGGATGCGAAATCTGAAAAGATAGACATTGCTGATATGCATCTGGCAATGGACTATAATATTGCTTCAGCCCCATATGAAAAGAGCTGGGACGAAACAAGAGTACAGGAATGGGCTTTTAAAACCATCGATACCCTCTTTGAAGAACTTGACTTTGTTATCCGCAAAGGACATAAAGCATAAAGAGTATATTGACGATAACGCTGTGTCGGTATCATGCGTATCGGTGCAATTGGTACCAAGGTATTGCTTCTATCTCCGTCATCCGTTTCTGTTAAAGCGTGTCAGGGGGCACCTTTTCCGTATCGTATGATGGGGAATAATTGAAAGATTCCTATCTTTGATAAACCGATGATTTATTATCCTATCTCGGTTCTGATGTTGGCAGGTATCCCTGAGATCATGATATCATCGGGGAGAAGCCAGAACATCCAAAGAGCAACTATGCCGTGGTAGGCTTGTACTTCTATCCTAACAAGGTAGTGGAAGTAGCCAAGCATATTAAGCCTTCTGCTCGTGGAGAGTTGGAATTCACCACAGTTAACTAGGAGTTCCTGAAGGATAAGGAGCTGAAAGTACAGACCATGGCTAGAGGATTCGCCTGGCTTGATACCGGAACCCATGATTCCCTTTCTGAGGCTTCAACCTTTATCGAAGTCTTGGAGAAGCGCCAGGGCTTGAAGGTTGCTTGCTTGGAAGGTATTGCTTATCGCCAAGGTTGGATAGATAGTGATATGTTGCGTGAGAATGCTCAACCAATGTTGAAGAATGACTATGGCAAGTATCTGCTTTCCATTCTTGAAGAGAATGAAGCTTCTTTGACAAAGAATCTTGAGTATTAAATATTTTTCGAATCCCTCCGTCTCCCTTTCCAAAGGGAGCTCCACTTTCTCCCCAAGCCCCTCTTCAATAGTCTTTACGACCCTTTCGGTTCCCCTTCTAGGGGACAGAAACCTCAGGAAGCGGGGATGTAACCGCACACTTTTGGCGTGCTCGGAACCGCTACGC
>ERZ791760.336-NODE-336-length-23453-cov-4.036798_pt1 | contig 23453 bp, 19 predicted proteins | sample MGYA00509950_ERZ791760 | MGnify/ENA primary metagenome ERZ791760 (study PRJEB30046, sample SAMN00792002) | human gut metagenome | study: EMG produced TPA metagenomics assembly of the A metagenome-wide association study of gut microbiota in type 2... | reverse complement strand
AACCCTGCACACCCTGATTAAGAGTCAGGTGCTCTACCAAATGAGCTAGAAGCGCAAACATCTGTGTGAATATCTGTGTCACACGGACAAATGATATTATACACAGGGTTTTACAAAAATGCAAGTACTTTTTTTGAAAAATTTAAAAAATTATAAAAAAGACTTTAAAACACTAAGTACTCCGTTTTCCCAGTAAGGCGCACAGGTGTGTTTTGCGGCTGCGATAACTTCCGGGCGGGCATTTGACACGGCGTAGCTTATACCGGCATTTTGAAGCATCTCAATATCATTCAGATTGTCACCGAAACAGCATACTTCGTCCGGAAGCAGGTCGAATCTGTCTATGAGGTATGAGAGTGCAGTCCATTTGCTGACACCCTTTGCGTTGCAGTCTACCCATTCCTTGCCGGCGGCTGCCAGGTGAGCTTTTTTATTCCATGCCGGAATGAAAACCGGTGTACACAGCTCTTCACATTTGTCGGGATGAAAGACAGTGAATTTGATGATGTCATTTCTGTCAAGCCTTGTGATGTCATCAACCTCACGCATCTCAAAGCCGTATGAATCACGAAGCAGGTGAAAGACCGGGCTGCCACCATCCTCTGCAAAGCAGAAATCAGGAGTAGCAGCAAAGTAATCGCATGCAGGCAGCTCATCGCGGACCATCCGGCACATGCCCTTCCATATATCTTCGTCCATAGGATAGGTTTTCAGGATTTCCTTTGGAGTGCGCACGACTGTTCCTCCGTCTGTTATATACAAAAGCTTGTGCTTTATCGGAGCAAACAGCTTAAATTCGCTTGAAAACTGTCTGCCGGAACAGACTACAAATATTATTCCTTTGTCTATGAGCCTGTCGATGACAGACATGTACTCAGGATCTATGAGCAGTGAGCCGTCCTTTACAAGTGTTCCGTCTATATCTGTTGCTATTAGTTTTATCATTATTTATCTCCCCGGGCGTATATCTTTTGAATATTCAACCATATCATTATAAGAAATTATAATCTCATATGCAAGGGACTTATAGTGTATTTATTACTGTTTGTGAAAGAAAAAACAGAACAAAAAAACAGAATATATTGAAAGTTTCCTGCTCATATTGTATCATAGTAATACTGGCTTCATCTTTAATGCGTTGAAGCAATAAAAACTAAGGGGACGATATTTACTATGATAGTAGCACTTATTGAAAAAGTTTATTCTTTTTTGTGGGGAGATCTGATACACATTCCACTGCCCGGCGGTGGGAGCGTGGGAATCTCCCTGCTTATAATTCTTTTAATTCCGACAGGAATTTATTTTACTGTAAGGACAAGGCTTTTACCAATCAGAATGTTTCCGGACATGATAAAGTCACTGACAGGCAAAAAGGAAAACAAGGACAGCCTGTCCACGTTCCAGACACTCATTGTCTCTACGGCGACGAGAGTGGGCATGGGTAATCTGGTTGGTGTTGTGGCTGCCATATCAGTGGGAGGCGCAGGTGCGGTTTTCTGGATGTGGATAACAGCCATTATAGGTTCATCCACGGCTTTTGTGGAGGCTACACTGGCACAGCTTCACAAGGAGCCGGATCCATTGTACTCAGGCTATCGTGGAGGTCCGGCGTATTACATACACCATTACTTTGAGGATAAATCAGGCAAAAAGAAAAAACATGTTATTATAGCTGTTTTGTTTGCTATATCCGGTCTAATCTGCTGGTGCGGTATCAGTCAGGTTATAAGCAATTCAGTTACATCGTCATTTGAAAATGCATTTGGCATACCACCTATTTACACTACCGTAATTTTAGTTGCAGTGGCTGCTGTAATAGTGCTTAGGAAAAATGCTACGGTAAAGGTGCTTGACATAGTTGTTCCTATCATGGCGGTGTGCTATTTTGCCATAACCATTTTTATCATAATTAAAAATATAGGCATGATGCCATCGGTTTTTTCAAGGATATTTGAGGAAGCCTTCGGTATCAGGCAGGTGGCTGCGGGAGGCTTTGGAGCGGTGCTCATGAATGGTGTAAAGAGAGGTCTTTTTTCAAATGAGGCAGGCTCAGGCTCAGCTCCATGCGCTGCAGCGGCGGCAGAGTGCGATACTCCTGTAAAGGCAGGACTGACGCAGGCGCTCGGTGTATTTATAGATACGATAGTGATTTGCAGCTGTACGGCAATGATCATGCTCACTGCACCGGAGAATATAGTGGCAGGGAAAGAGGGCATGGATTTATTACAGTCAGCTATGAGGTATCATCTTGGAGATTTTGGAGTTATTTTTATAGCAGTCACATTGTTTTTATTCAGCTTTTCCACCTTCCTTGGTATACTTTTTTATGCAAGGAGTAATGTTGCGTATCTGTTTGGGGATAACTGGATTTCACAGACCATGTACAAGGTGCTGGCTCTTGTTATGCTGTTTGTAGGCGGTATCGCGGCATACACATTTGTCTGGGATCTCGGAGATGTAGGAATCGGCCTTATGACTATATTCAATACAGGTATTCTCTATCTGATGGGTGGACAGGCAATAAAGGAGCTGCGAGTCTTTGAGGAGAGTAATAAAGCACAAAGCAATAGTCGATGCTCACAGCAGGGTGATAACGTAACGCAATAACAATAGGAGATATATAAATATGAAAAGAGAATCATTTAAATCACGTCTGGGATTTATACTGGTAAGTGCAGGATGCGCTATAGGCATAGGCAATGTATGGCGTTTTCCGTATGTGACAGGTCAAAACGGTGGCGGTATTTTTGTACTGTTTTACCTTATATTTCTGGTATGCATGGGACTTCCGGTGCTTACGATGGAGCTTGCTGTAGGCCGAGCCAGCAGAAAAAGTGCTGTGATGAGCTACAAGGCTCTTGAGAAAGAGGGCAGTAAATGGCATATTCACGGATGGATAGCCATGCTTGGCTGCTACATGCTCATGATGTATTACACAACAGTCTCAGGCTGGATGGTTGCGTATTTCTTTAAATTCCTAAAGGGAGATTTTACATCAGGCATGAATACTGATGACACGGCAGCTGCATTTGGAAACATGCTTGCAGACCCCAAGCAGATGGCTTTCTGGATGATAGTTACGGTTGTGCTTGGCTTTTTGGTGTGCAGCCGTGGTCTGCAGAATGGGCTTGAGAAAATCAGTAAATTTATGATGAGTGCTCTGCTCTTGCTTATCATTGTCCTTGCGGTGCACAGTATCACACTTTCAGGGGCTTTGGAAGGAGTGAAATTCTATCTTGTTCCAAATCTGGATGCGGTCTCTGAAATTGGAATAAAGAATGTAATAACAGCAGCCATGAATCAGGCGTTTTTTACGCTGAGTCTGGGTGTGGCCGCAATGGAGATATTCGGCAGCTATATGGGAAAGGATTGCACTCTTGCAGGTGAGGGTGCCAAAATATGTGCTCTTGATACATTTGTGGCTATAATGTCAGGCCTTATCATTTTCCCGGCTTGCTTCAGCTATGGGGTGGAGGTAGACGCAGGACCAAGCCTTATCTTTATCACTTTGCCAAATGTGTTTGTAAATATGCAGGGAGGCCGCATATGGGGCTGTCTTTTCTTCTTGTTTATGACCTTTGCCAGCTTTTCAACCGTTATTGCGGTATTTGAGAATATCATGTCGTTTGCCATTGATATGTTTGGCTGGTCCAGAAACAAGGCTGCGCTAATAAATGGTGTGATAATACTTATTGCAAGTATGCCGTGTGTACTTGGATACAATGTGTGGAGTAATCTGCACCTCATAGGAGGCAGGGATGTGCTTGACAGCGAGGACTTTATGGTAAGCAATCTGCTTCTCCCGATTGGCTCACTGGTTTATCTGCTTTTTTGTGTGACAAAGTGGGGCTGGGGCTTTGATAAGTATATAGATGAGGCAAATACAGGATCAGGACTTAAAATTTCAAGGAAGCTTAAGCCGTATTTTCAGTTCATACTGCCGCTTTTAATTTTGTTTATTTTTATCCAGGGATTGATATAGTTACGTATTTTTGAAAATCAGACAGGAGAGTGTAAAATATGTTAGATCAGAATACATTTATAGAGACAGTGCAGAGCGTGGCCGAGATTATCAGGACATCAGCGGAGCCTATTGGCAGAGATGAAATCATGTCTTATTTTAAGGATATGGAGCTTAATAAAGCGCAGGAGGATATGGTATTTGAATTTCTCATCACACCGCATGAGCAGGAGAATGAGAGTGCAGGCGATTATGAGGATGAATCACATGAGGACGAATTACATGGGGATGAATCGTCTGAAAATGCTGCATTGAACAATGTAATTTACTCAGAAGGAGATTCGATGGCTGCCATAGCAGGTGGAAAGAATAATAAGGCCAAGCAGGATAATGAAGCTGAGCCTGACATAGATGAGGACAGCCTTATCCCGGATTCACCTATGTTTAGAATGTATCTTGAGGAGCTTGAAGAGATACCTGATTATACGAAAGCCGAGCAGGACGATATGTACAAAAAGCTGCTCGCAGGTGATGAGAGTGTGATACACACTATATCAAATTTCTGGCTCAAAAGTGTGCTTGCCATGGCAAAGAAGCTTGCCGTTACATCAGAGGGCTTTGAGGACGTAGTACAGGAGGGAAACATGGGACTTTTCATGTGCCTTACTGAGCTCTGCGGCTGCGGGGATGAGATAGATGTGGAAAAAGAGCTTCTGGATGCCATAGAGGAGTCTATGAAAGAGTGTATCAGGGAGCAGACCGGTGAGGATGAGAGCGAGAATACTGTGGTAGGAAAGGTTTCATTGGTAAACCGTGCAGTGGAGAAACTAAAATCCGATAAGGGTTTCGAGCCGAGCCTTAGTGAGCTTTCAGGCTACACCGGCGTGGATGAGGAGGAGCTTGAAAAGCTTCTTGAGCTTATCAAAAAGGCTGATGTGGAGAAAAATAAACAGGACAGTAGATAATCTGTGGCATTTGTAGATTTGTGTCATATATTAAACCATACCTGAATATATGAAAGGATGGAAAATATATGGCACGATTTACTAATCAGGCACAGCTTCGTTATGGCAACAATGTAGCCAATTCAAATATAGCAGTCGGAGAAATACTGGAGGTGCTTTCTGCTACGAAAACAGCAGTCAAAAACACCTACAATCAAAACGATACAATAACCTATGTGGTGAGTATCGTAAACTCCGGAAATACCGCAATAAACGGTCTGACACTTTCTGACAATCTAGGTGCTTATACCTTTAACACCAACACTCTTGTACCATTAACCTATGTGAATAACACCGCAAAATACTATACAAACGGCACACTCCAGGCAGCGCCTGCAGTAACCCAGGGACCGCCTCTTAGCATAACAGGCATAAATGTCCCTGCAGGTGGCAATGCAACTGTCATCTATGAGGCAGCGTTAAATGAGTATGCTCCTCTTGGCATAGAGGCTGCAGTCACAAACACTGCTACAGTTAGTGGCACCGGAATCACTCCGGTCACAGCAGCAGAGACAGTAAATGCCGAGGCTGCGCCAAATCTTGCAATTACTAAGTCAGTAAGCCCTGTTCCTGTGACGGAAAACGGTACACTGACCTATACCTTCAGGATTCAAAACTACGGAAGCGTTGCGGCAACCAATACCACAGGCGTGGTTATAACAGACACATTTGCTCCGGTTTTGAACAATCTTACAGCCGCATTAAACGGCACAGCCTGGACTGCAGCTACAGATTACACTTACAATGAGGCGACAGGCACATTTTCGAGCACTGCAGGTGCAATCACTGTTCCGGCGGCAACCTACACACAGGATAGCACAACCGGAGCGTGGGTTGTCACACCGGGGGAGAGCACACTTGTCATCACCGGAACAGTGTAGCGGCAGAGGCGATTAATTTTAAGAATTGTTTAATTTAAGGGATAAAAGTTGAAATATTGATACTAAATATGTAAAATATATATAGCTATTTATGAATAAGATGATGAAGATGATCATCGGCAGTTTAAAATGATTAACCGGGGGATAAGACAAATGAATAATGCACAGTTAGTGATAGACGAAGTAAAAAAGGCAGTAAAGGGCAAGGATGATTGTATCATCAAGGCATTTGCTGCCTTTTTGGCAGGTGGACATATACTGCTTGAGGATGTGCCGGGAGTGGGAAAGACTACGCTTGCAGTAGCTTTTTCAAGGGCGATGGCGCTTGTGAATCACAGAGTACAGTTCACTCCGGATGTGCTGCCTGCTGATATACTTGGCTTTTCGATGTATCAGAAGCAGACCGGAGAGTTTGTGTACCGCGAGGGTGCCGTGATGTGTAATCTGTTTCTGGCAGATGAAATTAACAGAACAAGTCCCAAAACACAGTCTGCGCTCTTGGAGGTTATGGAGGAAGGAAATGTCACTGTGGATGGAATAAGCAGGAAGGTCCCGGAGCCGTTTATAGTAATGGCCACTCAAAATCCAAAGGGCAGCGCCGGTACACAGCTGTTGCCGGAGTCACAGCTTGACAGGTTTATGATATGTATGAGCATGGGATATCCTTCACATGATGCAGAGGTGGATATCGCAAAGGGCAAAAGTGTGAAGGCTGATGAGTATACGATAAAGCCTGTTATGAATGCACAGGGACTTGTTGAGATGCAGGGAGAGGTCGAGCAGGTGTTTATACATGACAGTATTTACTCGTACATTGTGGACCTGGTTGATGCGACAAGGACAAGTCCGTACATTGAGCTGGGAGTGAGTCCGCGAGGTACGATTGCGTGTGTTAGGATGGCAAAGGCATATGCGTATCTGAGTGGGCGAAGCTATGTCATACCATCTGATGTGGTTTCTGTATTTGCGGATGTGACAAAGCACAGAATCGTGCTAAATACCAAGGCGAGAGTATCACACGTATCAGAGCTTTCAGTGATAGATGAGATACTAAAGGCTGTTAAACAGCCGACAACTTATGTGAAAAAGGCAGGTAATCGTGATTAGTTTTTTGATAGGAATAATTACTGCGGCAATAGTTTTTTATATGTCGATGATATACGGTAATGCTGCGCTGGCACTGCTTGGCTGCTTTATGTGTGTGTTTATGGTGCTGACATTTATAGCATTGCTTGTAAAGGCGCACCGGGCAGTGGCAGCTATAAATATTCCGATAGCTATCGCCACACAGGGCGAGAGTATCAGGGTGAGTCTTTCCTGCCGGCTGAAGGAGGCAGGCTTTGATGGTGTAAAATACCGTGTAACGGTGAAAAATAATTTATCCGGCGAAAAAAGTACAAAATGGCTGTCAGGAGGCAGTGATTTTTTGTACAGCGTGAACCTATGCGGCAATTATGAATTTGAGCTTGTAAGGATAAAGCTATATGATTTTTCAAGGCTTTTTTATGTCACGAAAAGAGTTAAAAAATATGCAAATGTTGAGGTGATGCCGCAGATTGATGAGATTCCTGTCAGGATAACGGACAGAGTGAGAAATTTCTTTGGGGATTCTGATATCTATGATGATTTAAGACCGGGATATGATCCGTCAGAGCTGTTTGATGTCAGAGAGTTTCAAAACGGTGACAGGCTGCAGAGTGTGCATTGGAAGCTTTCTGCAAGGACTGATGAGCTGATGGTAAAGGAAAACAGCCTGCCAAAGGCATGTGCCGTGGCCATAGTTGCAGACTTAAAGGGGATAAAGAAAGGCAGACAGGCGGATGCTTTTATGAAGCTTCTTGTCTCACTTTCCTTTTCGCTTATGGATCAAAAATGCTCTCATTATGTGGCGTGGTATGATACCGCCATAAACGATATTGTGAGAGCCAGAGTGGATGACGAGGAGGGCTTTTACATATTTTTGAACAGTTTTCTTAAAATAAAGCCGGATACAAAAAATGATGCACTTTTTTTGTATGAGGAAAAGTACCGGGCAGAAAAGCTTGTGTGTCTGCTTAGTGTGGACGGAAGACTTCAGATAAAAAGGGGAGAGGAGATAGTTGGCAGAGCGGATGAAAAAAACGAGATTGTCATTTAGGAAAAGCAGATGGCAGAGATCTGATACAAATGAGATAAAGCCTGATTATAATAATGTATTTACAGTGCTTGGTGTCCTGCTTACTGAACTTGCCAATGCAGCTGCAGCAGTACTTCTTACGGTGTGTGCAGTGTCTGTTGTGAATACGACCGTTTCACATGTGAGATGCCCATATTATGTGTATGTGTGGCTGTTTATTTTTTCGGTGATAAGCGGCTTTATAAACAGGCTTACATCGCTTGACACAAGAAAATGGGTGCGCCATGCGATAAATACGGGGCTGCTGCTTGTATTTGTGCTTGGAGTGTTTATTGCAAACTGGCAGGCTGCAGAGCATATAAAAGACGGCTTTTTGTATGTAAAGGGCAGGTATCTTGAGATAATAAATGTGTACTATGGCACTTCATTTGTCTGTCCAAAGGGCGATAAAGCCTTTGCGGGGGCATTTGTTGGCTTTGTATCGTTTATAGTTATGCTTTTGCTGGTGACACTGGCGGTTCAAATTAAAAGAAGACGCATGCTCACATTATTTCCAACGCTTCTGCTTGCGGTACAGCTGTGCATAGGCAAAAGCCCAAGTGTCAGCGAGGTTGTTATGCTCACGCTGTGTACACTCTGGTGTCTTATCGCAGATGGCAACGCACGCACAGTGGCAGGATATGATGCAAATGGCAGTGAACATGGCAATGATGTTTTTAGGATAGCACAGGCGTTTTTATATATGGCGGCAGTGTCAGCAATACTTTTTATATGTGTATTTTCGTTTAAACCTCTTGCTGATACACTTGCCGATAAAAAGCCGCAGATGCTTGCCTTTCAAAAAGATTTGGAGGGCAGCGTAAAATCATTCTTCAGCTTGGGAATTGATTTGCAGGATGGCTCGGTTAGTAATCACTACCCAAGCTACAGCGGAAAGACGGTGATGACGGTAGAAGCAAAGTCAGGAGCGCCTTCTAATATTTACCTGAGAAGCTTCTACGGTGATACCTATGAGAATGGCAGATGGATTAAAAAGTCTGATTTTTCCGGGATGGAAAAAGAGTATCATGATGCTTCAAGGATGACAGCCTGGCAGACTACAATCGGATTAGCCACGCTGCTTGATGGCTATTATGATGATGAGACCAATCCGGCCACCGAAAAGTATACAATCACGATGGAGAAGCTTTCCACCAAATATACCTATTTGCCGTACTGTATCGACCCATACAGTATAGATGCCAAGGGTGATATAGATTTTGACGAAGACTTTTTTATCACAAAGGATAAAGGGACAAAGACTATCGAGGTGTCGGCGTGTCCCGGCTTTTTCGATGGTAGTCTGGAAACGTCCAGCCTTGAGCCCGAGCAGCCTCTTGAGGTCAACAATGATTTCTATGCGGCATACAATAATTATGTAATGGAAAACTATACTGCAAAGCAGGGTGGTGACGGGATTGTTGCGGAAGATGCAAAGTGGCTTCTTAGGACAGGACAGCTCACAAGCAATATGATGTACACAGGCTATATAAGAGAAAATGATGCTAACAGGATTGCGGCAGCACAGCTGGTGCAGCAGTTTCTGACGTCGAAGGCTTTTAAGTACAGCAAAAATCCTCCTTCAACAGGCGGTAAGGATGTAGTTGAAAATTTTCTCTCGAATAGCAGACAGGGCTTTTGTGTGCATTTTGCATCGGCTGGCACGATGATACTCAGACAGATGGGCGTTCCATGCCGTTATGTAAGCGGATACTGTGCAAAGGAGGACAGCTTCAAATCCGGTGAAAATGATGAGGATATATGTGAGGTGAAGGATTCGCAGTCGCATGCCTGGGTTGAAATATATCTGGATGATTTCGGATGGATTCCGGTGGAGATGACACCGGGATATTTTGAGTATGTGACAGGTGAGAATCCGTTTGACTATATTGGTGTCAACGGAAAGAAAACAAACACCGGTGCTGCTTATAATGATAGTGAGCATATGAATGATACTGCGGCAGATGAAGATAAACTGGGTGAAGATGCAGCAAATGAAGATACAAAAAATACAGATGCAGAAAATGATGACACAGCAAAAGATGATACATCAAAAGCTGCAGCAAACAGTACATCAGGTGATGGCAGTGAGAAGGCTTATGGTTCACAGTCAGGTGCGGATAAACGTACAGATGCTCAGAACTCAAAAACAAGACTTCATATACCACCGGTGATTTTAAAAACCTCACTCTGTGTGATTTTTCTGACTGCACTTACAGCCGTCATAGTTTATATCAAAAGGCGAAGAAATATTTTGTGGGAAGCAAGACTTGCAAAAAGGGTGAAAAAATGCCGTTACAGCAGGGCAGCAATAATGATAAACAACCGCATCTACAAAGGACTGGGACATCCTTCAAAGAACAGGACAGATGAGCTTTATCTGGCTAACCTTAAGGAAAAATACTGCGGACCGGATTATTGCGGAATCCACTGGGACGAGTACATGCGCATCATACAAAAGGCTGTGTATTCATCAGAGGGCATCACAGAGGAAGAATGCTTTATGATAGTGGAAACATGGAGGCGTCTGGAGAAAAAAGATATTAGACATAATTCACAAAAAAATATGTATAAAAACAGCATGATTAACAAAAAATAAACTCGTAAGGAAAATTGTGTTGAAATAATAAGGCTTCTGTGATATAAACTTAAGCAGACGTGTTACTTTTAGGGAGGCATTTGTCGTACATAACTTTTAACAGGGTTAGTGTATGATAAGTGCCTCCTTTTTGTCGCTGGAGCAAAAAAGAATGATAGGTGCAAATCAATACATACCCTGCATTTATAGGAGGAAAAGCTCATGAAAGACAAAATTTTTGGTGTCCTGCAGAGAGTAGGACGAAGCTTCATGCTTCCAATCGCAATCCTTCCGGTAGCAGGCTTGCTTTTAGGACTCGGAAGCTCATTTACCAACACCACAACAATTGAGACCTATGGTTTACAGTGGTTGCTCGGAGATAAGACTATACTCCATGCACTTCTTGTAATCATGAATGCGGTCGGAAGTGCCATATTCGATAACCTTCCGCTCATTTTTGCGGTCGGAGTAGCAATCGGAATGGCAAAGAAGGAAAAAGAGGTGTCAGCACTTTCAGCAGTCATAGCATACTTTGTTATGAATGTATCAATCAATGCGATGCTCAAGATTTCCGGAAAAATCCTTGCAGACGGAAGCATTGCAAAGGATGTGCTTGATGGAACCATCACATCAGTATGTGGTATCCAGTCATTGCAGATGGGTGTGTTTGGCGGAATTATTGTAGGACTGGGAGTGGCAGCACTGCACAACCGTTTCTACAAGATTGAGCTGCCGAATGCATTGTCATTTTTCGGTGGAACAAGATTTGTGCCTATCATCTCAACCGTGGCATATCTGTTTGTAGGAATCCTAATGTATTTTATCTGGCCGACAGTGCAGAACGGAATCTATGCACTCGGCGGAGTGGTGACAGGAACAGGATATTTCGGAACACTTCTCTTTGGTATTATAAAGAGAGCTCTTATTCCATTCGGACTGCACCATGTATTTTACATGCCGTTCTGGCAGACAGCAGTCGGTGGAACGATGGAGGTTGCAGGACATATGGTTGAGGGTGGACAGAACATCTTCTTCGCACAGCTTGCTGACTCTGCAAATATCGCACATTTCAGTGCCGATGCCACAAGATATTTCTCGGGAGAGTTCATTTTCATGATTTTTGGACTTCCGGGAGCAGCACTTGCAATGTATAAATGTGCAAAGCCGGAAAAGAAAAAACAGGCAGGAAGCCTTTTACTTTCTGCAACACTTGCATGTATGTTTACAGGAATCACAGAGCCTCTTGAGTTCTCATTCCTTTTCGTAGCACCGGCTCTCTTTGCAGTACAGGTAGTGCTCGCAGGAAGCGCATACATGATAGCACATATTTTAAACATCGCGGTAGGACTTACTTTCTCAGGAGGACTTCTTGATTTCTTCCTGTTTGGTATATTGCAGGGTAATGCCAAGACAAGCTGGATGCTCGTGATTCCGGTGGGAATAGTATATTTCTTACTGTATTACTTTATTTTCAGCTTCCTTATAAAGAAGTTTGATTTCAAGACTCCGGGCCGTGAGGATGACGATACAGAGACAAAGCTATACACCAAGGCAGATGTAAATGAAAGAAAAGCTGCTAAGGATACAAAAGCTTCTGACGACAAAGCGACTGTAGACGAGCTCTCGCAGACTATATCACGAGGTCTCGGCGGCAAAGCCAATATCTCAGATGTGGACTGCTGTGCAACAAGGCTTCGTATCACAGTAATTGATCCCGACAAGGTAAACGATGCGCTTCTTAAATCAACAGGAGCATCAGGAGTCGTGCACAAGGGACAGGGCGTACAGATTATCTATGGACCGAGAGTAACAGTGATAAAATCAGACCTGGAGGATTATCTTGCGAGTGTGACAGAGGAGCACTTCGAGGATGATGCAGCAGAAAATAATACAGCAGGCGCAGATGAAGCAAAGAATGAAAATGCAGCTTCAGATAAAGCACAGGAATCTGATGTGAAAGCAGAAAAGGAAGCCGGCGACGTAAAAGAGCCGACAAGCACAGTCATCATCTCAAGTCCTATGACAGGAATTGCAGCTGACCTTTCAACAGCGCCGGATGAGGCATTTGCCAGCAAAATGATGGGTGACGGAGCGGTAGTCACACCTGAGGAGGGAGTTGTTGTAGCACCTGAGGATGGAACGGTTTTATTCGTTTTTGATACAAAGCATGCTTTGGGATTTACAACCGACTCAGGAATTGGTATGATAATCCATGTAGGAATTGATACAGTAAAGCTCGAGGGTAAAGGATTTGATGTACAGGTTGAGGCAGGTCAGCATGTCAATAAGGGCGATGTGCTCATGAAGCTTGACCTTGACTACTTAAAGGCAAACGCCCCATCAGTTACCACTCCTGTCATCTGCACAGAGCTAAAGGATAATCAGAAAATCCGCCTCATCACAGACGGAGCGATTAAGGCGGGAGAGCCTCTCTACGCAGTTGACACCTACGAGAAGTAATTCATGCTTCATGATAATTGAATTGTCCGGTTATGTTAATAATAAATAGTTCGTATAAATTATCAGGAGTACATTAATAAATGTCAGGGGAATGATATGTACAGAATCACAAAGGTCTTAAATCACAATACAGTGCTTGCGGTAAAGGACAAGAGCGCAAGAGAATATCTTATAGTCGGAAAGGGTGTGGGTTTTGGAAAGAAAATTACACAGTCTGTCGAGCCAACGGAAGAGGATTCACTGTATGAGCTGACCCAGACAAGGGACAGAGGTCCGGCAAAGGACATAGTAAAATCCATCGAGCCGGAGTATCTTGAGATTGCAAACACACTGCTCGATAATGCAGAGCATGAGTTTGGACATATAGACAGAAGCATATTGTTTCCTATGGCAGATCATATAGCATTTGCTGTAAAGCGTATGGAAAACAAAGAACAGATCAGCAATCCTTTAAACGATGACATCCGTGTGATGTTTTATAAGGAGTACAAGGTAGCTGAGAATATACGCCATATACTAAAGGATAAAAAACAAATTGATATAATTGATGATGAGATCGGCTACATTACTCTTCATATTCATACATCCTTAAACAATTCAAAGGTATCGGATGCCATGGAGATGGCGGCAGCAGTTCGAAAATGCGCCACATTTATAGAGGAAAAGATTGGAAAGCACATAGATGTCACTACTATGGCCTACAACCGCCTCATGAACCATATCCGCCACATGGTATCAAGAGCCGCGACCGGAGAAAAATTAAAGGTTGATCTCAATCAGTTTATCGAGAAAAATTATCCGGAGTCATTCACACTGGCCAGTGAGATATGTAAGGAGCTTGGAAAGGACTTAAATCATGAGTTTTTGGACAATGAAACAGGCTATCTTGCCATACATATCGAGCAGATTAAGTGCGATGAGATGGTAAGTGAATAATAAAATGTGAAAACCTTCCCGCACATCAGGTTATGTGAGGGGAGGTTTTTTCGTAAGATTATATACAAATCTTTTACAATGTGGTACACTACATAGTTGTATCAACAAACATCATATACACAAAATACATATGAAATCAATTTAAAGGAGATATATATACCATGAAACTCGGAATCGTCGGACTTCCGAACGTCGGAAAGTCTACATTATTCAACTCACTCACAAAGGCAGGAGCGCTTTCAGCAAACTATCCTTTTGCTACAATCGACCCAAACGTAGGTATTGTTTCAGTGCCTGACGAGAGAATCGTAAAGCTCGGAGAGCTCTATCACACAAAGAAGGTTACACCTGCAACAATCGAATTTGTTGATATCGCAGGTCTTGTGAAGGGAGCCAGTAAGGGTGAGGGACTTGGAAACCAGTTCCTTGCAAATATCCGTGAGGTAGATGCAATCGTGCACGTAGTGCGTTGCTTTGAGGACACAAACATCATCCATGTAGATGGCTCTGTAGATCCTGCAAGAGATATCGAGACAATCAATCTTGAGCTTATTTTCTCGGATGTTGAGATTCTCGACAGGCGAATTGCAAAGATTGCAAAGCAGGCGAGAATGGACAAGACACTTGCAAAGGAGCTTGAGCTTGTTGAGGCAGTAAAGGCTCATCTTGAGGACGGAAAGATGGCCAGAACCTTTGAAGTGCCTGATGATGAGGATGCACAGCTTTGGTTCAAGGGATATAATCTCCTTACAGCAAAGCCTACCATCTACGCTGCAAACGTATCAGAGGATGACCTCGCAGATGACGGCGCAAGCAATCCGCATGTTGCAAAGGTAAGAGAAATGGCAAAGGAAGAGGGCGCAGAGGTATTTGTTATCTGTGCACAGATTGAGCAGGAGCTTGCAGATCTCGATGAGGACGAAAAGAAGGAGTACCTTGAGGATTTAGGTGTTGAGTCAAGCGGTCTCGATAAGCTTGTAGCAGCAAGCTATTCACTTCTCGGACTTATTTCCTTCCTCACAGCAGGAGAGGATGAGTGCCGTGCATGGACTATAAAGAAAGGTACAAAGGCACCACAGGCAGCCGGCAAGATACATACTGATTTCGAGCGTGGCTTCATCAAGGCGGAGGTAGTCAACTATCAGGATCTTCTCGACAACGGAAGCCTTGCAGCCGCAAGAGAAAAGGGCATCGTAGGCATGGAAGGAAAAGAGTACGTTGTTAAGGACGGAGATGTAATTCTTTTCAGATTTAATGTATAATTTTATGAATAAAACGCTTTTATAAGCACAAAATCAAAAAGAAACGCATAAGATAGACCAAGGGAGGTCTGTTTTATGCGTTTTCTGGATTTATGCGAAAAAGAGGTTGTGAGCGTGGAGGAGGGCAGGTTCATAGGGCATGTGCGGGATTTGGAGTTTGACCCGGTCTGCGGCAAAATCTGTGCGATTATCGTGCCGGGACCGGGAAAATACATGGGAATATTTTGCAGGGATTACGAATATTGTATTCCATGGGTTAAGATTGTGAAGATTGGACCCGATATAATATTGGTAAATATATGTGAGTCTGATATGCGGCGCAAGCTGTTATGATTTTATAAATACAAAAAATTATAAAAAAGTCAAAATCAGTACAAAACATATTGACAACGAAAATTAGTATATATATACTAAAATATGTATAGGTCTTTTTAAATACAGATGATGATTTGAAGTATTATAATGAGAAACAAAGATATTTTGCTTCTTCATACTATATGATACCTACGGAGGGTACAGCATGAAGTGTCCATTTTGCAGCAGTGACAACACAAGAGTAATAGACTCAAGACCGGCTGATGACAACAGCTCTATCAGGCGTAGAAGGCTGTGCGATGATTGTGGCAAGCGTTTCACTACATATGAGAAGGTAGAGACAATCCCACTCATCGTTATAAAAAAGGACAACAACAGAGAGCAGTATGACCGCTCCAAGATTGAAAAGGGCGTGCTTCTTGCGTGTCACAAGAGACCGATTTCAGCAGATACAATCTCAAAGCTTGTAGATGAGGTCGAGATAGAAATCTTTGCCAGAGAGGAAAAGGAAATCCCTACATCACTCATCGGAGAGCTGATTATGGACAGATTAAAGGACCTTGATGCGGTAGCATATGTGAGGTTTGCATCGGTTTACCGAGAGTTTAAGGATGTCAATACATTTATGACAGAGCTTAAAAAGATGCTTGACACCAAATAGTGTTTAGGCAGCAGGATTTATGTAGAACAGGATAGGAAGGTGCGTATGAACATTTCCGGTATTCGCCCGAGCGAAGGCTTTTATTCATACAATTCCATAAGGGTAAACGAGCTTAGAAACAGCCAGATTATGAGTTCGAAGCAGGCAGTGGATGACACAGCTTCACAGCAATCCATTGCTGATGATACGGCTGATTATGAGGCTGCAAGGGCAAGGCAGAGCTTTACCTCGCTTGATTATGCAAATACATATGATTCCAATGCGAGCTATGAGCTTAAGGGTGCTGACAGTGATATCAGCACACTTGATGTCGCAAAGGCTGTATCCGATTTAGACAAGGATAAGGTATTGCAGCAGTATCAGCGTTTTGTTGGCAGTGCGGATGTCACCGTTATGCAGCAGGCAGCCTTGAATGAACAGATTAACAGGGAGACAGAGAATTTTATACTATGAGTTTTTTATACCCGGGAGAGTACATTGACTCGACATACAGCATAGATTTTGATAAATTATATAAGGAGGGCTACAGGGGCGTTATTTTTGATATCGACAACACCCTTGTGACTCATGGTTCGCCTGCTGATGAGCGGGCGATTGCTTTGTTTAAGCACCTTAAGGAACTTGGCTTTTCGTGCCTTGTGCTCTCAAACAACAAAGAGCCGCGTGTGAAGAGCTTTGCTAAGCAACTTGGGATAAAGTATATCTACAAGGCAGGAAAGCCCAAGCCATCAGGCTATCGTACAGCAATGGAGAGGCTTGGCACAGATACGAAAAACACTCTTTTTGTGGGAGATCAGATATTTACAGATATCATCGGAGCTAATCTTACGGGTATCAGATCAATACTTGTAGCACCTATTGACCCACATGAGGAGATACAGATTGTGCTCAAGCGCTTTATTGAAAAGCCTGTAATTGCATGCTATAAGCGGCATTTAAAGAAAGCGAATAAATAATTTTTAACTATTAATATAAATTTTTGGAGGCAGATATATTATGAAGATTGCAATCGGAAACGATCACGCAGCAGTTGAGCTTAAAAAGACAATTATGGAGTATGTTGAGAGCATGGGTCACGAGGTGACCAACTTCGGCACAGATTCAAGTGAGAGCTGCAATTACCCGGAGTATGGTGAGAAGGTGGCTAATGCAGTGGCGTCAGGCGAGTTTGACTGCGGAATACTGATATGCGGTACCGGTGTAGGTATCTCAATAGCAGCCAATAAGGTCAACGGAATCCGTGCGGCAGTGTGCTCAGACACAGCCACAGCACGCCTTGTAAAACAGCACAACAATGCTAATATCATAGCCTTTGGTGAGAGAATTGTGGGTGTTGAGCTTGCAAAGGATATTGTAAAGGCTTATCTGACAGCCGAGTTTGAGGGCGGCAGACATGCAAAGAGAGTAGCTATGATATCAGATATCGAGGCAAGAAACTAATATAAGACAAATATAAAACCAATACAAATTCATACAATAGAAAATAAATACTTGAAATGTATTGCTTTTTATTGTAGAATGGACGAATGAGAGAGCTTAGGCTCGCACGATTTAAGGAGGAAGTAACTAATGATTTCAGCAGGAGATTTCAGAAACGGTGTTACTATCGAGTTCGAGGGAAACATCTATCAGATTATCGAATTTCAGCATGTTAAACCAGGAAAAGGTGCAGCATTTGTACGTACAAAGTTAAAGAATATCATCAGTGGTGGTGTTGTTGAGAAGACATTCCGTCCAACAGAGAAATGCCCTACAGCACACATTGATCGTAAGGATATGCAGTATCTTTATGCAGATGATGATTTCTATCATTTCATGGATGTTGAGACATATGACCAGATTGACTTACCAAAGGATGAGGTTGGTGATGCTCTCAAGTTTGTAAAAGAGAACGAGATGTGTAAGGTTTGCTCACACAAGGGCAATGTATTTGCAGTTGAGCCACCACTTTTTGTTGAGCTTACTGTTACAGAGACAGAGCCTGGCTTCAAGGGTGATACAGCAACAGGTGCTACAAAGCCTGCTACAGTTGAGACTGGTGCTACAGTATATGTACCACTTTTTGTTGAGACAGATGATGTTATCAAGATTGATACAAGAACAGGTGAGTACCTTTCACGTGTATAATCTGTAGTTTTATGAGTCTGCACATATTCCGGTATGCCTGGAGTATGTGCAGGCTTTTTTTATTTGTGTGCTGTGTGGCAGGTGAGAATCCCGACAGCAAGTGTCATAAACACATGCGACACAAGCATAGCCCACAGATATGCGTCTATCCCATGGCGAGGGATGAGAAATACAATCATCAGGATTCTTATCGCACAGGTGAGCAGATTGACGAAGAGCACCTGCTTTGCTTTGCCCAGACCGTGCAGTATGCTGCAGAGCATTCCGCTTATGTGCATCAGTGGGCACAGAAAACACAGTCTTCTAAGGAAATATCCACAAAGCTTCGATGAGAAAAGAAAAACCCCTATAAAATCAGACAGCAGATAGAATATGCATGTAAAGATAAGACCGAAGCATAGTCCGAATAAGGCACAGGAGTTTATGGCTTTTGTGATTTTTGTATCCTTTCCGGCGGCATTTGCTTCAGAAATGGATGGCAGAAGCATCACGCAGGCACAGCTGCAAAGCACACCGGGGAATAAAAGAACGGGAAGAGTGAGACCGGAAATGGTTCCAAATATGTCAAGGGCCAATGCCGGTGATAGTCCGTAGAGCTTAAGAGTTCTCGGGATAAGCACATTTTCGACGGAGGATGAAAAGCTTGCCAATATGTAGTTTAGTGATAAAGGAATGAAAAGCGCAGCCATGCCATAGGCTGTTGTTTTCAGGCTTTTGACGGATATTTTAAAGTATGAGAAATCTTTTTTTATTGTGATAACGGAAAAGACGGTTGCGCTCGCTTCGCCTGCCACGATGCCGTATATAGAGTATACAGGCTTAAAGCAGCTGCCACCGTCAGATAGTATTGCGTATATCAGATAGCAGGTGCCAATGCGTGCGGTCTGCTCAATTAATTGTGTGGCAGCTGGAACGGCTGCTTTTTTCAATCCATAATAGTATCCGTTTATGCAGGAATGGATAGCAGCGGGCAGAATGGAAAAGGACAGCGCCTTGACAAGTTCTGTACAGCGCGGCTCACTTAAAATACAAAGGCTTATGTAGTTGGCATTGGAATACATAATAATTGTGAGTAAAAGAGCAATGGTGGCTGACATAATTATTGCGCAAATGAGTATAATCTGCCTGTTTTGAGGCTTTTCGGCAACAAGCTTTGATGTAGCGGTCTGAAAGCCGTTGCAGCAGAGTGACATGCATACGGACATGAGTGGAATTACAAGCTGATAGAGTCCTAGACCTGTTGAGCCCATGACGTTATTAAGAAATATGCGAAAGAAAAAACCCATAAACCGACTGGTTGTACCGGCAAGTGTCAGGAAAATAGTTCCGGTTACAAGTGGATTGGATAAATATTTTTTTACAATCAAAAAATCACCTGTCATATGTTGTCTTAGAAGTATATGTGCTTCTTTGGATATATATGACAGGTGATTATTTATTGTGTGTTAAACAGCTATTATGCTCTTATATGATAGTTATCGTTATTTTAATTATGTGAGATTAACCCATAAAGTGGCGGATAGCCTTGGCTACGCCGTCATTTTCGTTTGTGTCGGTGACGTAATCAGCCTGTGCCTTAAGCTCATCGGTTGCATTTCCCATGGCCACGCCGATGTGTGCGGCTTTTACGATAGCCATGTCGTTTTCGGTGTCACCGACAGCCATTGTCTCATCAGCTGCGATATTCAGGATTTGAGCCAGCTTATGAAGTGCCACACCTTTGTCAACGCCTGCTTTTGTGAATTCCAGATTACCGTAGCCACCGCTTACGAGCGTGATTTCAGGGATTTTTTTCAGGTGCTCAAATACTTCGTCGCGGCAGTAGTAGTTATCATCTGCATCCTTTGGAAAATTGATGGTCATTTTCTGCATATGGTAATTGTTTTCGCGCATCATTTCAGTGATATCGTTCACACGTTTTCTGGTTGTCATGATGTATTCCTTTATAGAAGGAGGCATTTTGAGCTCTTTTGCATCCTCGAGACACTTGTACGGAGAATAGCCACAGCCGTTTATGAAGGCATCCATATGAACACGCTTTGTCATCAGGTAATCAATTATTGAAAACGCTGTCTCATCAGAAAGGCAGTTTTCGTAAAGACATTTTTTGGTGTCAATCTCGTAGATTGCACTTCCGTTTGCAGTGATAGCGTAGCGGATGCCGGTGTCCTTAATTGCCTCAAACGGCAGCCCTCCGAATGGACGGCCGGTGGAGATGACCACATTTATCCCGGCAGCAGTTGCCTCTTTTATAGCTTTTATATTTTCCTTGGATATCTGACTTTTGTTGTTGAAAAGTGTTCCGTCAAGATCTAAAGCAATAAGTTTCATAAGAAATCCTTTCTTTTGTTTGAAAAATATAGTGTTTTAGTATATTATGGTGAATAGACTATTGATTTTTGTGGTTTAAAATCGGTTACAATGATAATATAAATTTTCACAAATTTCAAGGATGAAGAGCACATAGCTTTTGCTTTGAAATATTTTACACTGTGGAGTGAATAACAGCTGAAACAGAAAAGGAAACGAAATGACAAGAGAAGAATTCAGAAAATATATCAGAGAAAACATAGTTATCCTGGATGGAGCGACCGGTACAAACCTGATGGCAGCGGGCATGCCTGTAGGTGTGTGTCCGGAGGAATGGGTGATGGAGCATCCGCAGGTGATTCTTGATTTGCAGAAGGCTTATGTCGATAACGGCACGAATATTGTTTATGCACCTACATTTACAGGAAACCGGATTAAGCTTTTAGAATATGGTTTACAGGAGAAAATTAACGAGATAAATACCACACTGGTTGGCCTGTCAAAGCAGGCTGTCGGGGATAGGGCACTTGTAGCAGCAGATATGACGATGACCGGCAGACAGCTTTTTCCACTCGGGGATCTGATGTTTGAGGAGCTTTTGGAGGTGTACAAGGAGCAGGCGAGGATTCTTGATGCGGCGGGCGCAGATGTTTTTGTGGTTGAGACAATGATGAGTCTTCAGGAGTGCAGAGCAGCAGTGCTTGCTATAAAAGAGGTAAGCGACCTGCCTATTATGGTGACACTCACCTACAACGAGGATGGCAGGACACTTTTTGGCACACCGCCTGAGACTGCTGTTGTCGTGCTGCAGTCACTTGGGGTGGATGCTATCGGAGTGAACTGCTCGACGGGACCTGCTGAGATGATAGAGCTGGTTGAAAAAATGGCAGAGTACTCTACAGTGCCGCTTATTGCAAAGCCAAATGCCGGTCTTCCGGAGCTTGAGGACGGTAAAACTGTATACAAGATGACTCCGGGTATGTTTGCCGATGCGATGAGAGGGCTTGTGAAGGCAGGTGCATCCATTGTCGGAGGCTGCTGCGGCACCACACCGGAGCATATACGTGCTCTCACAGAGGCCGTAAAGTCAATGCCTGTTCATAAGCCGCTTGAGCATCATAGAAGAGTGCTTGCATCCGAACGAAAGAATGTAGAGATTGACTTAGATGGCAACTTTACTGTTGTCGGAGAGAGAATCAATCCTACAGGCAAGAAAAAGCTGCAGGCACAGCTTCGTGAGGGAAAGCTTGACCTGGTGCGCCAGATGGCTATGGAGCAGGAGACAAATGGTGCGAGAATACTTGATATCAATATGGGCATGAATGGTATCGATGAGAAGGAGATGATGAAATCGGTTATATATGAGGTTTCATCAACCGTGGACTGTCCACTTTGTATTGATTCAAGCTATGTGGAGGTAATAGAGGAGGCTCTTAAGATTTATCCGGGAAGAGCTCTCATCAATTCTATTTCCCTTGAGACAGAAAAGATGGAAAAGCTTCTGCCTCTTGCGGCAAAATATGGGGCGATGTTCATACTCTTACCTCTTTCGGATGCAGGTTTGCCGAAAGATGTCGAGGAAAAAAAGCAGATTATAAATACTATTTATGACAAGGCACTTTCGCTTGGAATGGCACATGAGGATATCGTGGTGGATGGACTTGTTGCGACAATAGGTGCAAATCCAAAGGCCGCAATCGAGTGCTATGAGACCATTGCGTACTGCAAGGATGAGAAAAAGCTTCCTACAATATGCGGACTTTCAAATATATCCTTCGGACTGCCTGAGCGTATGTACGTGAACACAGCGTTTCTTACAATGGCCATATGCAAGGGACTCACCATGGCTATTGCCAATCCATCACAGGAGCTTTTGATGAATGCTGCATTTGCGTCAGATATGCTGCTCGACAGACCTGACAGCGATATTGCATACATTGAGCGCATGAGCAGGCTTGCGGAGGAAAAGGCAAAATATGAGACTGTTGTTGTGAAAAAGTCGGACAATGATGCGTCTGCTTCAAACGGCACAGGTGCAGCAGGCAGTAAGGATGCGGTATTTCAGGCTGTCTTAAAGGGAAACAAGGGCAGTATAATTGATGAAGTAAAGAAAATGCTTTCTGATGGTGCAAAGCCTGACGAGATTATTAATAACAGCCTGATTCCGGCTATTAATGAGGTGGGAGAGCTTTTTAACCAGAAGAAATATTTCCTGCCACAGCTTATCGGCAGTGCAAATACCATGAAGCTTGCTATAGAACATCTGGAGCCGTTACTTGAAAAGAAGGACTCAGGGGATGATATGCCGACTCTCGTCATTGCAACGGTAGAAGGTGATATTCACGATATAGGAAAGAATCTTGTTGTGCTCATGCTTAAAAACTATGGCTACAATGTGATTGATATGGGAAAGGATGTGCCTTGTGAGGATATTGTCAACAAGGCGATTGAGACGAATGCGGCAGTTATCGGACTGTCAGCTCTTATGACCACCACCATGATGCGCATGAAGGATGTAGTGGAAATCTGCAAGGAAAAGGGCTGTAAGAGTAAGGTAGTAATCGGCGGAGCCTGCATTACACAAAGCTTTGCAGACGAGATAGGAGCCGACGGATATTCAAAGGATGCAGCAGAGTGCGTGAAGCTTGTGGAGAGACTTCTGAATAGTTAAAATTTTTTTAAATAAAATAAAAAAAGTTGTTGACAATAAGGTGCCGACTGTATATAATAATCAAGTCGGTTGACGACATGGGATCTTAGCTCAGCTGGGAGAGCATCTGCCTTACAAGCAGAGGGTCACAGG
>ERZ791760.315-NODE-315-length-24347-cov-226.058455_pt1 | contig 24347 bp, 20 predicted proteins | sample MGYA00509950_ERZ791760 | MGnify/ENA primary metagenome ERZ791760 (study PRJEB30046, sample SAMN00792002) | human gut metagenome | study: EMG produced TPA metagenomics assembly of the A metagenome-wide association study of gut microbiota in type 2... | reverse complement strand
AGCTGATTCATGCCTGGGGCGTAGCCGAGGTTATCATCACCCTGGGTAGCGAGGGTTCGCTGGTTTATGTAGATGATACGTTCTACGACATTCCAGCCTATCCTCCTCATGAAGTAGTAGATGCTACCGGATGCGGCGATACCTATTCGGCAGGCTATCTCTACAAGCGCCTGCAGGGAGCCAATCCGGTAGAAGCCGGCAAGTTTGCGGCAGCCATGTGTACCATCAAACTGGAGCACAATGGTCCGTTCAACCGCACCATTCAGGACGTAGAACGCATCATGAAATAAATTTTAGATAATTTATCCTATTATCTTCTTATTTTTGCCTGAATTGGTGTAACTTTGCATCCAATTATGGAACAGATTTCACCAATTCAGGCATTATTGCAGCAACGCACCCTGCTCCAGCTGGAGTATTATACCGAGAAAGAAGCCTTCCGCAAGCTTACCGAACAGATGGGAATGCAGCGGAAGGTGAAACGAGGTGATGCCTGGTTCCCGCTACAGGTGGGAAAGAGCTTTTATAATTCGCTGAACCAGACAGCCATAGAGGTTTTCCGAACCTCTGACCAGGATATCGAGCACAATTTTGAGTTCGGTCGCCCCGTCATGTTCTTTATGGTCAAGAAGATGGGCAAGAATGAGAACCAGGGCAGCACAGCCCTTCAGCTGTCAGAAAATCCCTCAGACGCTAATCATAAAGTTCAAAATTCAAATCTCAAAGGTCAAAGTATCAAATATTTCTCCTTTACCGGAACCGTGAGTTATGTAGATGGCGACAGAATGGTGATTACCGTACCCGATTCTGCCCCTCTGCTCGAACTTCAGCAGTCAACCGATCCTATCGGCGTACAGCTATCCTTTGACGAAACCAGCTACAAACTGATGTTCGAGGCCCTGGACCGTGTGATGAAGGCGAAGAACAACCGTCTGGCTTATCTCCGCGATTTATTCTATTCCCATCAGAAGGCAGGAAGATTCTCCTTCGAACCGATGAAGTTCCCTTGGCTCAATCCTACCCAGGAAAGGGCTGTGAACGAGGTGCTTTGGGCGAAGGATGTGGCCATCGTTCACGGACCTCCGGGAACCGGAAAGACAACAACCCTGGTGGAAGCCATCAACGAAACCCTGATGCGCGAGAGCCAGGTGCTGGTGTGTGCACAGAGCAATATGGCGGTGGACTGGATTTCTGAAAAACTGGTGGATAGAGGCATCAACGTGCTCCGTATCGGAAACCCGACCCGCGTGAACGACAAGATGCTGGGCTTCACCTACGAGCGCCGCTTTGAGAGCCATCCTGATTACCCTCAGCTTTGGGCAATCCGCAAGGCAATCAGGGAATTAAGAAAGAACAGAAAGAAGGGTAGCGAAAACTATCATCAGAAGATGGACAGGCTGAAGAGCCGTGCTGCCGAGATAGAACTCCGCATCAACGCAGAACTCTTTGGCGAGGCGCGTGTCATCGCCTGTACCCTCGTAGGTTCTGCCCATCATCTGCTGGAAGGCATGAAGTTCGGCACCCTGTTTATCGACGAGGCTGCGCAGGCTTTGGAAGCTGCCTGCTGGATTCCGATGAAGAGAGCCAGCCGGGTGATTCTGGCAGGCGACCATTGTCAGCTGCCGCCTACCGTAAAGAGTATTGCGGCATTAAGAGCCGGACTGGGCAAGACCCTGATGGAGCGCATCGCCGAAAACAAGCCGGAAGTAGTAACCCTGCTGAAAATCCAATACCGCATGAACGACGAAATCATGCACTTCTCCAGCGACTGGTTCTACGGTGGTAAGGTGGAGAGTGCGCCTCAGATCAAATACCGGAGCGTATTGGATTATGACCATCCGATAACGTGGATTGATACTTCGAACGAGGAGAATCAGATAACGATAGAAGGAGAAGATGCTCCCGAGGATTCTGCATCTGCCTCATCTGCAGCCAATCAGAATTCTGATTTGAACTTCAAGGAACAGTTTGTGGGTGAGAGTTTCGGGCGTATCAACAAGGCGGAAGCCGAACTTACCCTGCTCACCCTGGCGGAATACTTCACCAAGATAAGCAAACGGCGCGTTTTGGAGGAAAGAATCGATGTAGGCATCATTTCGCCTTACCGTGCCCAGGTACAATATCTCAAGAAGCTCATCAAGAAGTATGAATTCTTCAAGCCTTACCGCCGCCTGATAAGCGTGAATACGGTAGATGGTTTCCAGGGACAGGAAAGAGACGTGATCCTCATCTCCCTGGTGCGTTCCAACGATGAAGGCCAGATCGGATTCCTGAAAGACCTCCGCCGCATGAACGTGGCGATGACGAGAGCCCGCATGAAGCTCATCATCCTGGGCAACAAGGACACGATGACGAAACATCCTTTCTACAAGAAACTGTGGGAGTATGTGGAAGCTATCAACAACAACGAATAAAATAAAGACTATTTTATGCTACAACGAGACTACATACAGCGACTGATTCGCGAGTTTATGGCGGCACTCGAAAGAATGTTCGAAAAGAAAGAGGTGGAGGTGAGACGTGAGAAGATCAGGGAACTCTACAATCAATACGTGGGCCCTTATGCCTTCTACAGCATCGCCACCATCGAAGACGTGATGAAGGCGATGGCAGGAATTGCCGATGAGGAGAAACGACTCTCCAAGATGGACATGCTTGCCGAACTCTACTATCACGAGGCGGATACCGTGGGACAGCCCGCAAGAGATGAACTGCTGAACAAGGCTTTCATGCTCTTCGATTATGTGGAAACCCACGGAGATACGTTCTCCATTGAGCGCCGCAACAAAATGGCACAAATCAGACAGAAGATAGGAGATGCGCTCAAATAAAATGAGTGCATTCTCCCCCTCTTTCATATTTTTAGGATAACAAAAACTAATCATAAAGTTCAATGGTCAAAACTCAAAGTTCAAAGTCTACTAATGACATGACTGTAGGTTCGCCCATGCGAGCCATCATCAAATTTGCGATTCCACTTATCTTGGGTTACATCCTTCAGCAGATGTATCTCATCATCGATGCCGCCATCGTGGGAAGATGGATTGGCGTGGGAGCTCTTGCGGCTGTTGGCGCATCCAGCTCCATCATGTTCCTCATCATGGGCTTCTGCAACGGTTCCTGTGCCGGTTTTGCCATCCCTGTCGCCCAGGCTTTCGGCGCCAGGGACTATGCCAAGATGCGGGCTTACGTAAGCAACAGCATCCGCATCGCCGTGGTGTTTGCCGTGGTCATCACCTTTCTTTCCTGCATCTTCTGCGGAAAGATTCTGCATCTGGTGAATACGCCGAAGGAGGTGTTCGATGACGCCTACATCTTCCTGATGCTGCAGTTTGCGGCAATTCCTTTTACCATAGGCTACAATCTGCTCTCCGGTCAGATCCGTGCCTTGGGCAACTCCAAACAGCCTTTCTATTTCCTCATCCCCGCCTTCCTATGGCTTTATAAGCATCTGAAGAAGGAGCAAGTCCGATAGAGTATTTTTGACGTTTTAAAAATTTGCATTAAAAAATAATCTGCTAAGGGTTAGGAAAATGAAAATTCGATTGTAATATAGGCAAAAGAAAATAATATTTCCAGTTAGGAAAATAAAATTCTCTAACTGGGAAAATATTTAGGATGAAAATGACTCAAAACAGACAGCTGAGACTCACTTTCCGGTTATTCCGGCTATAAATCGGGCAATAGTCTCAGTTATCCCGTTTTTACTTGCATTTTTTAGGAGAACATGATTTTGTATTTCAGCAAGGTCTAAATCTACTTTAAAGCAAAAAACAAAGCAATTTTGAGGGTTTGGGAGACCTAAAAAGAATACTTTTGTAAAATCTTTCGAATAATCGATAGGGCTGAAACCGAAAACAAAAAACTGCAAAACCTTCATAAGTCGTTGCTTTCTAGTGAATTAGATTATCGTCTCTTTTCCTTTTACTTGCTTCCATAATCTCAGTCTCAGAGTCTCAGTTGTTTTTCAAGCACCCCTCTTCTTCTTATATACTTATATATTATATATATATTAATATATAATTAATTAATAATCAATAAGTTATAAAGATAAAAAAAGGGAGAGCGGAAGAATGGTGCCCCCTTTATTTATAACTGAGACTGAGACTCTCTGCTCATTCCGAACAAAAAAGCAGAAGTCTGCCAGCATCCCTGCCAGCAGACTCCTTTTCCATAAACCGAACCTAAATTTTACACTTTCTTTTTCTAGGAAATGCAATTACAATGTAAACCTAAATATAACCTATTACCTTGATGAAACTTCTAATACGCTTTTCTCTATTATAACGCTTTGCAAATGAATACCTTCTTAAGACTATTCAGCAACAGCCTGCTGCTCTACAGCCTTGTCCGCAACAGTCTGCTCTGTAGACTCCTGCTTGGCAGAATCCTCAACGCTAGCCTGAGAACTGATAGCTGTGCCTTCTACTGTTGAATCGGCTGGAGCTACTGTATCAACTGGAGCTACTTCAGAATTACCCATCATTTTGCTAGAAGCAAAAACATTACTTACTGAAACCATTACCATAGCTGCGATAGCTGCAAAAACGAACTTCTTCATAATCTTATCTTTTAAACTGTTATTACTAATATTGTTATTTACTTTCGTTGTGGATTCATTATCGAACCCGCTATTCATTATTACAAGATACGTGCCAGAAAATGAGCAAATCGACTACTTCACCTGATTATCAATCACTTATCATTTCCGCATCAAAAACAGAGAGTGGGGATAATGGGGAATGAATGGGGAAAAAATCCACAAAAAAATGGGGATTCCGTTCCAGATAACTTCCATTTTCCCCAAGAAACAGTTTTGTTTCACCCCGAATTCCAGATTTCTTTATTGCTTCAGATTCATTCCCAGCCATACAAGAGAGCATGGTTACCCAAAAAGAAAGCACAAAAGCTAGAAAAATGAAACAGATATAGCCCTCAAAAACGCTCCTTTTTGGAAGATACATTCCTTTTTCAAGTTATACGGAAGATTGATGATTGCGTTAACCACTTGATACTAAGCCTTTTAGAAGAAAGCAGATTAGAAAATCTTCCAGATTCCAAATCTTCCAATTATTTTTTCTGCATACCCGCCTACCTCTATGTATATATATATTATATATATAATTAACTAATAATCAATAAGTTATATAACACAAAGAAGTAAAGAAGAAGGACAAACTAAAGATGCATACCCTCTTAAAATTAATTGGAAGAACTGGAATCTGGAAGATTCAGCAGGTTAACTGGAACGCTAGAAATTCATTAACTGTCTGATAATGAGCCTTCTAGAAGAAAGGAAAGCGTTCCAGTTCCAGTTGTTCCAATTATTTTTTCAACATATCCCTCCTACCCCTATTTTTATATATATATTTATATATTATATATATAATTAATTAATAATCAATATATTATATAACATAAAGAAGTAAAGAGAAATGACAAGCGAAAGATATGAACCCACTCAAAATTAATTGGAACAACTGGAACAATTGGAACGCAGCCCCAGGAAAATCCCCTTTTCTCTAGAAGGCAAGCCCTATCCATTTGCTTTTCCACTTAAATACTCTCTTCGATTATGCATGTAACTGAAACTACAAGGATTAGATAAAAAACAGATAAATTTCCTTTTCAAAAGGAAATAATTGCCGATTTCTTTCCTTTTTAGAAGGAAAGTTTGTATCTTTGCAACCGAGTGTAGGTATCTACATATTAACAATAAAATAATCAGTAATAAAGAAGGTACACAAATGGAACTACGCAGCACATTTCAGTCAATCATTTCCTTGCACCAAGAGGAATTACCTTTTGCCTTGCAAGAGAGAAGCACCCAACTTCCGTTGGATGGAAACCGCATCGTGACAGTTACAGGCATTCGCCGTTGCGGAAAGTCATCATTATTGGGACTTACGATTAATCGCCTGCTACAACAAGGAACTCCAAAAGAGCGCATCCTCTATGTTGGCTTCGACGATGAACGTTTTCTTTCCATGTCGCCCGAAGACTTCGATGAATTGCTGCAAGCTTATCGTGAAATGTATTCTGATACATCGCTTAAGGATGTTTATATGTTTTTTGATGAGATACAACTCATAGAGGGCTGGGAGCTCTTTGTTCTCCGGGTGTATAAGAATTATTGCAAGCATATCTATATAACAGGTAGCACAGCCAAGATGCTTTCAGAAGAAATGGCTTCCGCTTTGCGAGGATGGCCTGACGAATATCGCGAGTATCCTTTGAGTTTCAAGGAATATTTGGCGTTCAAAGGCACCAAGGCAAATCCATTTAGCGAAACTGGAAAAGCAAAGTTGGCGGTCTCCTTCCGCGGTTATTGCGAGGAGGGCGGTTTTCCAGAGGTTGTTCTCGAAAAAAGCAAGATAGAAAAAGTCAAAATCCTGCAATCTTACTTCAACACCATGCTCTTCAGGGATATGGTGGAGCATTATCATATCGGAGCTTCTCCTTCGGTGGTGCGTTATTTCTTAAAGCGTGTGATGAACAATCTCACGAAGCCGACTAGCGTGAACAATATTTATAACGACTTGAAGTCGCAAGGTTTAAAGGTCTCCAAGGATTCCCTCTATCTGTGGCTCGACTATGCTTGCAATATTTTCATGTTTCGCAAAGTGGAAAAATACGATAAGTCGATGGTAAAACAGCGTTCTGCTCCTGCCAAGTATTATGTGGCTGACATTGCCCTGCGCAATGCCGTATTATTGCCTGAGAGCGAAGATGCAGGCAAGGCTTTGGAGAATATCGTTTATCTCAACTTAGAGAGAACACTTGGAGAAGAGGACGGGATATTCTACTTCTATGAATCGAAGGAATGCGACTTCGTTGTGAAAAAGGGCGAGCGTGTAGCAGAACTGATACAAGTCTGCTGGACATTGAATGATGATAACGTAGAACGAGAGATAGGAGGCTTGATAGCAGCCTCCTCCGTTACAGGCTGCAAACAGGGTAAAATCATCACTTTTTCCCAACGGGAGACCTTCGAACGAGACGGAATAAGGATTGAGGTTATGCCGATATGGGAGATGGAATAGGAAAGCAAAAAAATCCTTAAATAAAGCAACTTTTAGAATTATTTCGAAGTATAGTTAGAAATATTTTCGTATTTTTGCAAAGTATACTTTAAAATATTTCTGTACAGACAAGCAAATTATTAGAAATATCATCATAGACTGTAGATAAATGCAGAGGATAACGCATAAGAGAATCAGATGTTCCTGGCTGCTGCTATTGGTTTACCTGCCTTTGCTGCTGGTCGTTACGTTTCACCATCATGGTGAAGCGCAGGGAACTCATGCAGATTTCTATTGTGCTGATTGCGCCCATCATGTTCATCACGACGGCCATCTGATAGCCCTGCAGAATACCATGCACGACTGTGTGCTCTGCCAATTGCAAAGCACACCTTATCTGGCTCCATCCCTCGTGGTTTGGGTTGCCATCGCCGTGCTCCATCTCTCCCCTCGCCGTGCCTTCTGCTCTCCTTGCCTGTGCAGGGCGAAGGGGATAAAATCTACCCGTGCTCCACCTTATTCTCTGTTTTTATAAATAATTGAATATTAACAGAATAAGGTAACAAATAACATAATGAGAACAATATTGAAAGTAATATTGCTGATGAGTCTGTGCTCATCGGCAACAGCCCCTGCTATGGCTATAAACAGAGCAAATCATGATAAGAAGGACGCAAACATTCATGAAGAAGAGGCAAACGATTCTACCAGACACCAGCCTCTGACGGAATCGAGCGTGAAACTGAACGATGTGGTGGTTACGGGATTGACTGGCAGCCAGAAACTCAAGCAGTCGCCCGCACCCATTTCCTTCGTTTCTGCCCGCCAGCTCGAAATGCAACCTTCTACCAACATCATCGACGCCATCGCCCACCAGCCAGGCGTTTCGCAGATTACCACGGGAAGCGGAATTTCAAAGCCCGTGATCCGTGGATTGGGATTTAACCGTGTGGTCGTAGTGAATGATGGAGTCAGACAGGAAGGACAGCAATGGGGCGATGAGCACGGAATAGAAATCGACCCGGCTTCGGTTCATTCCGTAGAGATTCTGAAAGGCCCTGCAAGTCTTATGTATGGCTCGGATGCGATGGCTGGCGTTCTCATCTTCCACTCCGCTCCTACCCTTGCCAAGGGCGACATGAGAGCAAATTTCTCAACGGGTTATCAAACCAATAACGGACTTTTTGATTATTCGCTCAACTTTGCCGGCAACCAGGGCGGATTTGTATGGAACACCCGCTACAGCGGAAAGATGGCGCATGCCTACAAGAATAAATACGATGGTTACGTATTCGGTTCATCACTCAGAGAGCAGGCATTCTCGCAGCTTCTAGGCTGGAACTACCGCCAGGGGCATTCGCATCTCACACTCGATTATTATCATCTCACTCCGGGCATCGTAGAGGGAGAAAGAGATGAGAAAACGGGCGAACTGGAAATTCCGGATGGCTACGATGCCAAGAGTTACGGCAAACCGATGCCTTATCAGCAGATTCATCATTACAAGGCTGTACTTGATAATTCCTGGTTCCTGGGCGACGGCAATCTGAAGTTCCTCCTGGGTTATCAGCAGAACCGCCGTCAGGAGTTTGAGGAGGAAAAGAATCCGAAGGAATGCGGACTCGACTTCATGCTCCATACCGTGAATTATGACCTACATTATCTCTCGCCGGAAATGAATGGCTGGAAATTCTCAACAGGTGTCAACGGCATGTGGCAACAATCAATTAACAAGGGAACAGAGTTCCTGATTCCAGCCTATCATCTCTTCGATTACGGCGTGTTTGCCACGGTGAGCAAGGAGATAGGCAAACTGAACCTAAGCGGCGGAATCAGATACGATCATCGCCACCTGCACAGCGAAGCGGATTCTTTCCGCTTCCAGGCCTTTAAGCGCAGCTTTGAAGGAGTAACCGGAAGCATCGGATTGGCTTATGAAATCTTGCCCGATTTCAACCTTAAGCTGAACCTGGCAAGAGGATTCCGTGCTCCAAACATCAGCGAATTATCATCGAATGGTGTGCACGAGGGAACCCAGCGATACGAATTGGGAAATACCAGTCTGAAGCCGGAAAACAGCTGGCAATTCGACCTTGGTCTGGATTATTCTTCGCCTATCATTTCGGCAGAGCTCTCGCTGTTTGCCAATCGCATCAACCATTACATCTATAGCGAGAAGTTGGCAGATGAGAACAATCAGCCTGTCCTCATCGACGACACGCCAGTCTATCAGTTTACTTCGGGCGACGCCCGCATTCTGGGTGGTGAGGCGAGCATCGACATCCACCCTGTGGAGCATCTGCATATCGGCAACACCTTCTCGCTTGTCAACTCGGTTCAGTTGCATCAGCCATCCGAATCAAAGTATCTGCCATTCACCCCAGCCCCTCGCTGGGTTTCGGATGTAAGGTATGAGTTTGTCTGCGACGGCAAGACTTTCGACCATCTCTTCGTAAAGCTACAGATGGATTGCAATCTCCGCCAGAGCCATTATTTCGCAGCCAACGATACGGAGACCGCTACGCCATCGTACACCTTATTAAATATGTATGCCGGTACCGACGTGAAGCTCCATGGCAAGCGCCTTCTCTCGCTCTATCTTTCGGGCGAGAACCTTACCAACCATGCTTACCAGAACCACCTGAGCCGTCTGAAGTATCTTGACGTAAACCAGGTTACAGGCAGAAGAGGCGTTTACAATATGGGCCGCAACTTCAGCATAAAGATAGTGGTTCCGATAGAGCTGTAACTCCCCTTTTAGGATAAGTAACTCCCCTTTTAGGATAAGCAATTCCTCATCAGGAATCAGAATTTTGAATAAACAAGTGCCGATAAAGATGCCAAAAGCTGCCGGAAAAACAACTTTTGGCGCCATTATCGGCATTTTTTCGTCTAATTATTAGACAAACATTACCACTTTTCTATGATATTTCGTAACTTTGCACCATGATTAAGAAACAAGGAACGATATTGATTGTTGATGACAACCGCAACATTCTTACTACGGTAAGGATGCTGCTGGAACCCATATTCGATGGCATCATCACCATCGCCAGCCCTAACTCCATCCCAGCCAAGCTGAGAGAGGAGCATCCCGACGTGGTGCTGCTCGACATGAACTTCTCCAGCGGAATCAATTCGGGAAACGAGGGACTGTACTGGCTCAGGGAAATCAAGAGCCTCAGCCCGAAAACCGAGGTGGTGCTCTTTACCGCCTATGCCGACATCCAACTTGCCGTAACAGGCATCAAGGAAGGTGCCGCCGACTTCATCGTGAAGCCTTTTGAAAACGAGAAGATGATACGTACGCTGGTAGAGGCTAGGGATAAGAACAGGGCTGTGGATAACGTTATCAACAGGAATGGTGGAAAACCTGGTGGAAAAGATGCGCAAAGCGCTATGTATTGGGGAGATAGCGAAGTTATGAACAATTTGAGAAGTATTGTGGAAAAGGTTGCTGCAACCGATGCAAACATTCTCATTACGGGCGAAAACGGAACGGGTAAAGAGGTGTTAGCCAACGAGATACATCGTTTATCCACAAGATGTGGAAAGAAAATGCTGCCTGTGGATATGGGAGCCATTACGGAAACCCTTTTCGAGAGCGAACTTTTCGGTCATGTAAAGGGTGCCTTTACCGATGCCAAGGTGGATAAACCGGGCAAGTTTGAGCTTGCCGACGGCAGCACCATCTTCCTGGATGAGATAGGAAACTTATCCTATGGTCTTCAGGCAAAACTCCTTACTGCCCTGCAGCGCAGAAGCATCGTAAGAGTGGGCGGAAGTAAGCAGATTCCCATCAACGTACGACTAGTTTGCGCCACCAACCGCAATCTGCAGCAGATGGTGAATGATGGCGAATTCAGAGAGGATCTGCTCTATCGCATCAATACCATCCATCTGGAATTGCCTGCCCTGAGACAGAGAAAATCAGACATCGTTCCGCTGGCAGAAAGATTCCTCCATCAATATGGCGATTTATATAATAAGGTGAATCTCCGTTTTTCGGAAGAGGCTGAGAAAAAACTTACCAGTTTGCCATGGTACGGAAACATCCGTGAACTCCAGCACGCCATCGAGAAAGCCGTGATTCTATCTGATGGCGGAATGATTTCTGCCGAAGATATTGACGGCGGAAACCAGCAGAAAAGAGAGAAGCCCCTGGAAGAGGTTCAGACGCTCGACGAGATGGAGAGCCGAATGATAGAGAAAACCATCAGGGAATGTGAAGGAAACCTGTCGGTGGTAGCAGCAAGACTGGGCATTTCCCGCCAGACGCTTTACAATAAGATTAAGCGATATGGATTATAAACTAATTATAATTATCGTGCTTTTGCTCGTGGCTGTAGTGGGTTACATTCGCCTCTACCGCCACTATCGCCGTAACATCAAGAAGGTAACCTTCCTTTTTGATGCAATAGATAATGGGGATTTCTCCTTCAACTTTCCTACGGAGAAGGGGTTTAAGGAGGATAAGATCCTGCACAAATCCCTCAACCGCATCAAACTCTTCCTGCAGCACACAAGAGAGGAGCAGATGGATCGGGAGAAATATTACGAGCAGATTCTGAATGCGGTGGATACGGGCATCCTGGTGGTGGATAGTCACGACAACATCCTGCAGCACAACCAGGCTGCCCTCCAGTTGCTCGATACGGATGTGCTTACCCACATGAACCAGGTAAAAGGGAAACTGAAGGATGAACACCTGGCAAAGCATGAGACGCAAGCCATGCTGAAAGACAAGCACGTGCGTATCATCGCCCTGAGCGACGTGAGCCACGAGCTGAGCAACCAGGAAGTGGATTCATGGATCAAGCTGATTCGTGTGCTGACCCATGAAATCATGAATACCATCACACCGGTTACTTCGCTGAGCGAGACTCTGCTTACCCGAGTTACAGAGGATAAAGACTTGAAGCAAGGCTTGGAAACCATCCACAAAACAGGAACCGAACTGTTGGCTTTCGTCAACAACTATCGCCGCTTCACCCATGTTCCCCAGCCTCAGCCTGCTCTTTTCTATGTGGAACCATTCCTGGAAAGAATGGCGTTGCTCTGCAACCACGAAGTAGAGATTTCGGTTTCTCCCAAGGATTTGCTGACCTACGCCGATGAGAGCCTCCTCTCTCACGTGGTAACGAATCTTCTGAAGAATGCCGTCGAAGCTTTCAGGGAAAAGGAAAGAGAAGACAAGCAGGAATGCCGCTCCGCAGATTTGCAATCCGTGGCAAGCAAGAAGACATTTATCCGTCTCCAAGCCTACGCCAATGCCCAGGAATCCATCATCATCGACGTGAGCAACAACGCCGGTCTCATCCCCGAAGATGTAGCCTCCCACATTTTCATCCCGTTCTTCACCACGAAGCCGGAAGGAAGCGGCATCGGTCTCTCCCTCTCCCGCCAGATCATGCGAGTAAGCGGCGGCAGTCTCTCGCTCCATCAGGACAAGGCACAGGGAATCACCACCTTCCGCATCATCATCCCATAAAAAAGTATAATTTTGGGGAGGAAAGTTTGGCGCTTTCGCTTTTTTACCATATCTTTGCCATTATAAAAGATTAAGCTTATGTCAACCGACGATAAGACCATATTAAAGATAAAAGATATAGCTAAATCTGCTATTCCTTCAGGAAGCAAGGCTATATTGTATGGATCAAGAGCGAGAGGTGATGCTCGCAACGATTCAGACTGGGACATTCTTATCCTTTTAGATAAAGACAAACTAGAACAAACAGACTATGACAAAGTAAGTTACCCGTTTGTCTTGTTAGGTTGCGACCTCGGCACAGAAATCAATCCAATTCTTTACACAAAGAAAGAATGGGAATCGTATAACTTCACCCCTTTTTACGAGAATGTAAATCGAGACGGCATTAGTTTAATATAAAAGTTATGGATCAAGTAAACAAAGACACATTAATCAGTCTGCAAGTAGAAAAAGCCAAGCGATTTTTAACTCAAGCAGATGAAATGGTTGAACTAAAGCATTGGGATTTAGCAGCCAATCGCTATTATTATGCCTGCTTCCATGCCGTACAAGCTCTATTCATAGCAAAAGGTGTTAATGCCCACACTCATGCCGGCATTAACACCCAATTCAGTTTACACTTCGTAAAGACTGGTATCGTAGATATCTCTTATGGCAGTTTCCTCGCCCGTATGTTCCAATTAAGGCAAAAAGCCGATTACAACTGCGCCTACGAAATTTCCGAAAATGACATCCTGGAAATTATTGGCTTATCACACGATTTTATAAAAGCCATATTAAACTTAGTCAAATAATTACTGATTGCCCTCCGTTTCCACAATCTGTCCATCAAACAAGCGGATGGTGCGATGGGCTATCTTGGCATCATGCTCATTATGCGTTACCATGACGATGGTGGTGCCCTCGTGGTTCAGCTCGGTAAGCAGATGCATCACCTCGGCTCCATTCTTGGAATCGAGGTTACCCGTAGGCTCATCGGCAAGGATGAGCTTCGGACCAAAGACCACGGCACGGGCGATGGCTACTCGCTGCTGCTGACCACCAGATAGCTGGTGAGGGAAATGCTTGGCACGATGGCTGATGGCCATTCGCTTCATAATCGCCTGCACCTTTGCCTTGCGCTCCGCCTTCGGAATATTGAGGTAGGTAAGAGGAAGCTCGATGTTCTCCTCTACATTCAATTCATCTATCAGGTTGAAGCTCTGGAACACAAAACCGATTTCTCCCTTTCTCACATCCGTACGCTCCTTTTCCTTCAGGTTTGCCACCTCGTGATTACCCAGGAAATATTTTCCCGATGTAGGATTATCCAATAATCCAAGGATATTGAGCAAGGTGGATTTGCCGCAACCAGATGGTCCCATAATGGCAACAAACTCGCCGTCTTCTACTGTGAAAGATACGTTATTTAAAGCAATCGTCTCCACATCTTCTGTGCGGAATGACTTGCAAAGATTCTCTATTTTAAGCATTTTCTTATCTTTTTACTTTTTTACCTTTTTTACTTTTAATTTTATTCATCCTTGAGATATTTCACCGGATTACTATTCGCCACCTTGTAGCAGTTGATGACAACGGAAAGCCCGATGATGACGAGCAAGATGATGGTAACGCCGATAAACAGCAAAGGCGTCATCGTAATCTTCTCGCTAAACGACATGAGCCATTGTCGGGCTATCAGCCAAGCCCCCAAGTCGCCCACGATGATGCAAGGCAAGGCAATCTTCATGATGTCCTTCAGGAAGATGCGAAGAATATCCTTCACCTTGGCTCCGTTCACCTTTCTGATTGCAATCTCCTTGCGGCGGCGGTTCACCTCATCACTCGTATAGCCCACCAATCCGAAGAGGGCGATAATCATCGTGATGATGCCGGCAACCAGGATTCCGTTGCGGAAATTGAGCTGGGAAGTGTACTGGTTAGCCAATTCTGAAGCATAACTCTTCACGATGACCTTATTGTTCGGATACATCGCCTGCACCTTCGATTGCAACTCTGACAACGATTCATCCCTTAGTTCTTTAAACTTAACCAACATATAATAAGCCGTCTTGGCTGAATAGAAATACAAGTCAGGAAATTCATTCATTCCATCACCCCCGGTTTCCACAGCACCCCAGCGGATATTCTTGCTCACGCCACAAATGGTAAAGATATTATTATCATGTCCCGTACAGGTAATTTGCTTGCCAACTACGCCATCCTTCCAATGCCACGTTTTGATGAGTTTCTCAGCACCTCGTTCATCAATAATAACCTGTCGGCAACTGTCATTTCTTTCCGTAAAGAAAGAACCCTGAACGATAGGAATATTCATCATCTTGAAGAAATTGTCATCCACTCCCGACATCTCCATGATATTAAAGGTATTCTTCTCGTCGCCAGGTACTCCAACCATATTTCCACTACGATCATACCCATCGAGCGGAACATTAAAAGTCGAACTGCAATCCTTGACATTCGGCATCCGTCTGATTTCTGCCAGACATTGGTTGCGCTGGTCTCTATTGCTGGCATCTATCGAAACAATCGCTACATGATCGTAATCATATCCAGGATTGAGCCCCAACATCAGCTGGTATTGACCATTCACGATGTAAAGCAAACTGAACAGCAAACCAGAGATAACGAACTGGATGCCCAGCAAACCAAGTTTCCATCGGTTGCGATTCTCATTATAACCACGGAAAGCGATGGCTACAGGAATCCTGTTGTAAAGCCAACCTGGCAGCAAGCCGCCAACCAGCAGTACCAGAATACAAATAGCCACCAATATCCAACTGCCACGATTAAGCACCAACGTGCTTACCGGAGCAGAAAGGAAGTTTTCGATGGTTCCCTTGCAAAGGAATACAAGACCTGCAGCAAGAACAACCGACAGTCCCACATGCACCAAAGCCTCAGAGAAAATGATGGCATGAATGTTCTTCGATTCGGCACCATAGCACTTACGGACAGCCATTTCGCGAGAACGCCCCACGAGATTTCCCACGATGATAAGCAGATAGTTCATCACAGAAGTGAAGAGGAGGACAAAAGCGATAATTCCCATAATCCATCCCATCTTCTTGACATAAGGGTCTTGGGTGTAAACATCGCTCAATACCGTGAAATCATAGTTCAGTTCTATTCCCATATTCTTCATCTCCTTCAAAGGAAAATGATCCTCTCGCATCTTATTCACGTAAGGCTTGAGTTCTTTTGCCTCATGCCCCTTTGCCAACCGGATGTAGGATCTATAACAATCATTTCCCACCCATTGGCCTCTGCCATCGTAGGAATATACGTATGGCACACTACACCTCGACAGAATCATCTGCGTACCATGAAAGGATGAACCCCAAGGAAACGCTTCGAAAACACCATAGATGGTAAAAGTGGTACCCGGATATTTAGAAAGCGTGAAATGCTTACCAACAACATTACCCCCTATCTTTGCTGCCGTTTCTGAATCGATGAGACAGGATAAGGGTTGGGATAAAATCTGTTTAGCCTTGCCTATCAATATCTTCTGTGGAAAGACATCAAAGAAACAACTGTCTGCCATCCTGATATTGGCAGAAACGATGTTCTGGTCTTCCATCTTGCATTGGGCACCATCATAAAAATAGAGAGTACTGGTAGCAGCTTCCACCATAGGCGCATATTGCTTTACACCTTGGGCGGTGGCTCCTGAAGTATTGGTAAACTCCATGGTTTCACCATGGTTAGTACCCACTTCCGAAATCATATACGTCCTTTCCCATCCTGGGAAATACGTATCGTAAGTCTGCTCGAAATAAATCTCGGCAATAATTACCGAACTGATTGCCAATCCGAGCGCCAGGCACAAAATCTTCACGAAGTTGTGCTGGCCCCTTCGAGGCAGATTCTTGAATGCGTTAATAATATGATTCATATCAAATATCCTGTTTCAAGGGCGCTAGCCCAATTTATCACTAATCACTACTAATTAATCATTACTAACTAATCACTACTAATTAAAAACTAATACATCATTATCCTTATAGGCCTCATAGCCGCTAACGATAACCTGCTCGCCCGGCTCCAAGCCTTCAATCACCTCATAATATTGAGGATTCTGGCGACCGATGGTTATCTTGCGGCGATAAGCCTTCTTGCCACTCTTGTCTAATACAAAGATCCATTGACCACCCGTTACACTATAAAACGTGCCTTTAGGGATAATTATTGCCTGCTTCGACTGACCGAGCTGCAAATCTACATAATAAGTCTGACCGGTTCGGATATTGTCAGGGCGAACACCTTTGAAGATGAAGTCGATGCGGAACCTACCGTCTCTTACCTCGGGATAAACCTTGCGGACCTGCAGGAGATAATGCTTGCCGTTCTGGTCGAAAGTGGCAGTAAGTCCCGGTTTTACCCGGTCGATGTAATGCTCATCCACCTGCGCCTGCACCTTGAAATCGCTGAGGTCGTTGATGACTCCAATCTTCTGTCCGGCAGAAATGCTCTGTCCCAACTCCACATCAAGCAAACCGATTTCGCCCGAAATGGTGCTGCGGATGTTCAGCTTCTCCTTGCGCTGGCGAACCAGCTGCACATTCTTCTGCATGGCTTCCAGATTATCACCCATCTGCTCCATCTGCGAACGGCGGAGCTGTGCATCCTTCTTCAATCGCTTGCTGATGAGCGCATGCTTCTTGACGGCAAGGTCGTAATCTTCCTTAGCCTTCAGATACTCCTCGCGCGAATTGAGCTCTTCCTTGTGCAACGCCTCCTGATGCTGATAGGAACGGCGCTTGGTAATGACATCCTGCGAAAGCGACAGTTCCTCGTTGCTATTGTTCAGACGGTCCTGTTCCATCGATATCTGGGTGTTGCGAAGCATGTCCTGCTTTTCGGCAAGTTCGCTTTCGGCATTCAGAATCTCCAGGTCGAGATTCGAATTGCTCAGTTTCACGATTACATCGCCCTTGTTCACGTGGGCACCTTCATCCACCACTTTCTCCAGAACAATACCACCTTCCTCGGAACTGATCTGCACCACGGAGATAGGAACCACCTGTCCATCCACCGAAACATAATCGTTGAACTGCGCCTTCTCTACGGTTCCGATGCTCAATCCCTTCCTATCCACCTTCAGGGTGGAAGAGAAATTGCCCAATCCCAACCAAATGAGGACTGCGATCAAAACCGCTCCTCCGCCAATCCATGCCCAATACTTGCGAGGCACGAGATATTTTTTCTTTTCTATCTTTATATCCATAATTTAAGTGAAGAGTGAAGAACGAAAAGTGAAGAATTCACTTGCGTTCTATGATTTACTTTATTAAATTTTCTCCCAGATAATATCCTACCAGTCTCTGTTTGATGATGAGCAGCAACTGCATCTGGAGTTCCTTGATTCTGCTTTCCAGAAGCGTCTGGGCTGCGGTATGAAGATCGAAGGTGGAAAGCATTCCTTCCTCAAACTTGCGGCTCGACATGTGATAGGCGAGCAAATCGGAGGCAACCTTCTTCTGCATCTGATGCAACTCCTTGGCGTAACCCTCTGCATCCATTACCGCCTGGGCTATCTGGTCGTGAAGTTTGCGACGGGTTTCCTCCAGGTTCACCTGTGCCAGTTGCCAGTCGTTGCGTGCCTTCTTCACGCTGTGCCATCGGTCACTATTATAAATAGGTATGGAAAGGGTCAACGCGAGGTATTCGCCCTGGTTGTTGTGAAACTGCGAGGCAAACCCATCGTATTGCCCTTTCTGAGAGAGATTCTTGTAATAGTTGGTAGAAATGCCGCCACCGAGAGAGAGTGATGGCAGCAATCTGCCTTTTGCTATCTTGTAATCATACCGTGCCCGCTCCACTTCGTATTCTGCCGACTTTAAATCGGGAGAAATATTCTGAAAGCCCTGGTAAACGGTTTCGTAGTTTACTCCAGATTCTGAAACCTCTTTATTTTCTGCCTTTAGCTTCAGATTCCGCTCTTCAGCTATCTGGATTTTCAGCTCTTCATCCACCGGAAAATTCATCGCGGATTTCAAGGCGAGCAGACTCTGTTTTGCCACATTCTCCTGATGCGTAAGATTGTATTCATCTTCCGCCACCTGCGATTCCATCTGTACCACATCCGGTCGGCCTTTTTCGCCCAGTTCATACAGGCGCTTCATCTTAACTAACATCCGCTTACTTTCGTTCAGTTTCTCGCTTGCTATCCGAATGCTTGCCTCAGCATAGGCAGCATCCACATATTTCTGCATCACGTCGATGGCTCTATCGTCCTGAATCTTCTGCATCGCCGTGGCTGAATAATCCCGGCTCAACTTAGCCTGCTTCAAGGCGTTGATGGTGGCGAAACCATCGAAGACATTCAGTTCGGCATAAAGCTGATAGTAGTTGTTGAATGTCGTTACATTATTATAAGTATTGGTTTCCGGGTCGATGTTTCGTCCCCAGGCATACTGTCCCTGTACGCCACCCGTAACGGTAGGCAGGAATCCAGCCACAGCATGCTGGTAATCCTGCTTGCGCTGGCGGGCGTTTACCACCTCCCGCTTCACCTCCGTAGCGTGCTCCACGGCGTATTTCATGCAGTCGTCAAGGCTCCAACTCTGTGCCGAGACTCCAGCCGCCCAAACCAGCCATCCTATCAATATTCCTGTTCTTTTCATAATCTTCTTCATTTTGGCATGATAAAGACAAGAGCCGTGCCAAAACAGCATTTCTCCTGATAATCAAACCATTAAATAAGAACTCTCATTAAACAAACTGTCCAACAATTAGACACCACCGTCTAATTGTTGGACAGAAGCCGCAGATCAAAGCTGATCATTCATCGCATCCACCACTTGTCCATCAAACAGATTGATGATGCGACTGGCGTAGGTAGCATCGTGCTTGGAGTGCGTCACCATCACGATGGTGGTTCCCTCCTCGTTCAGCTCGCTAAGCAACTGCATCACCTCCATACCATTCTTGGAATCGAGGTTACCCGTAGGCTCATCGGCAAGGATGATGCTTGGCTTGCCCACCACGGCACGGGCGATGGCAACCCTCTGCTGCTGACCGCCCGAAAGCTGATGAGGATAATGCTTGGCACGATGACTGAGCTTTACCTTGCGCAGGATGTCGAGCACTCGCTCCTTGCGCTCCGCCTTTCCCACTCCGAGGTATTTCAGCTGTAAATCCACATTCTCCTCAACGGTAAGTTCGTCGATAAGATTGAAGTTCTGGAACACGAAGCCGATGCGACCCTTGCGATAGGCGGTGCGCTCACGCTCCTTCAGATGGGCCACTTCCTCGTTATTCAACCAATACTTACCCTCCGTAGGACTATCCAGCAAGCCCAGGATGTTCAGCAAGGTTGACTTGCCGCATCCCGAAGGACCCATGATGGCGATAAACTCACCATCCTCTACTTCTATGTTTACGCCGTTCAGGGCGATGGTTTCCACCTCTTCCGTGCGGAATATTCTAGTTAAATTTTCTGTTCGTATCATCGTTAGAAATCTTTTTTATCGTTAGAAATCCTTTTAAAGTTTATGACTCATTATTCAGCCTTGATGCTGTCTATCGGATTCGACATCGCCGTACGCAGGGTGCAGCCGATAACCGAAACAAAGGCTATCAATAAGGTGAAGACGGCGCCAGCCAGCAACACCCACCAAGGGAAGGAGATGCGATGGACGAAATCCATAAGATAAGTCTGCATCAGCTTCACGCAGATAGGGATGGCGATGACCACAGCCACCAGCGAACTGACGAGGAATCTCTTAGCCAGTTGCCAAGCCGCATCCCCAATCGAAGCGCCCATCACCTTGCGCAGGGCAATCTGGCGCTTCTGCTGGTTGCCGTAATAAACCGACATTCCGAAGAGCCCCAAGGCAGAAATCAGGATAGAGATGCTCATGAAGGTGATGATGAGCACCATCATATTATGCTTGTCCTTGAGATTATTCTTCAAAGTATCATCCATATACTCCACCTGCATTTCCGCAGGAACGCCCATCAGTTCCTTAGCCACCTGCTTGCAGGTACTCCGGATAGCCTGCAGCGCCTGGGCATGATCGCCACGGGTTTTCACCAGAACTGTCCATCCACGCTGCTGCGGGGTAATGACTCCAATGGCATTATGCTCCGTTTTCTCATTCTCGCTCAGCGCATCTCCACTATGGTAATCGGCAATCACGCCACACACCTCGTATTCATGCTTTCCATCCTTCATTCTCATTCCGAACCAAGGCTTGTGGGCAGAAACGCCATAGGCACGCTTCGCATCTTCCGTTACCCAAATCTTTCCATAGGCTGGCTCGCAATACTGCTCAATCACCCTGACTCCCAGCATCTTCATCGCCGTGGAATCTACCATGAACATACGGAGCATTCCTATCTGTTTTTCATTGTCATCATGCACGCCATTTCCCCAGCTTCTGATAGGATTGGCGTTGCCGTAAGTTGCCTCTTCCACCTCTGGAAGCGCTTTCAGACGGTTTTTGAGAATAGACATCTTCTCTGGCGAACCATCCAAGGAAGAAATGATGGAAACAATATCCTTCGTCTGATAACCCAACGGCAAATCGGCAAGATGCTTCATCTGGAGCATCATCGTTATCGCCATCACTACCAGCGTGATACTGATGACGTTCTGGGCTACGATAAATATCTTGCTGAACCACATCTTGCTGCGCATGCGGATGGTTCCCTTCACCACATCTATCGGATTGAAACGGGAAACCACGATGGCAGGAAGGATTCCCGCAAAGATGGAGATGATGACGTAAGCCAACGGCAGGAACCACAGAAGGTCGAAGGAATGGAACAGGTCGATTTTCGTATCCAACATCGAATTGAACAGCGGGATGAATGCCCAGGAAATCAACAAGCCCAGCAGGAAGCAGACTGCCGTGAAGAGTGCCGACTCCTTGAGATAACGAAACATCACGCCCCCGACCGATTCGCCCAGCAGTCTTCGGGTAGCCATTTCCTTCGCACGGTTGCCAATCTGAGCCACCGTAAGATTGATGTAGTTGAACAAGGCAGAAAGCAGCAGAACCAGCGCCACGACCAGGAGGATATTCACGAGAGAACGATTTCCATGCTTGAAAATCTCGACATCATCATCCGCAAAATGAATCTGGTCCCATCTCACAAACTGGCAGCCCCACATGAAGTCGGCTCCACCTGATTCCTTTTTCCACTCCTTCCAGTAGTTTATGTATTTGCCGAGCAAGGTCTGTCTCACCTTTTCGGGGTCGGCTTCCTTTGCCAGTCGCGCCACCGTAGTGCAGGAGCCAAACTGATTCATCGGCGGAGCCTCAGCTTCTATCAGTTTCATCGACACGAAAATATCGTATGGGTTAAGAAGGTCCTCACGGTCGAAATCCTCCATGATTCCCACCACCTTGAGTTGCAGCTTACCGCATTGGATGGTACGGCCGATAGGATTGGCGTTGCCGAAGGCTTTCTTGGCAAAAGATTCCGAAACCATTGCCTGATGAGCATCCGAAAGGAGATGATCAGGCGCACAACCGCGGCATTTGTAACCCATAAACTGGGAGAAGTTCGGGTCGATAGCCAAATATTTTGCCTCATAATACTGTCCATCTATCATGGCTCCCTGCGGAGCATAATATTCACCAAATCTTGTCCATCCCTTGATTTCCGGGATGGAAGGAAAGAACTCCTTGGCTATGCCCCAGGTCATTCCGAGATAATCGCCGGAACCTGCAACATAGAGTTCCTTCGCCAGTTTCTGATTCGTTCCCACACGATACTCTGCAGTAGCGTAGGAAACGAGAATCAGCACAAAAGCCAGTGCCACCGAGAGACCCAAGGCCTCTATGGTGGCATAAAGCTTGTTGCGTGATAAGAATTTCACATAACTTTTCATCATATACTCATTTATTTTTTGTTTCACTAAAATCAAACGATAAAGGAAGAATACCATCTCCCTGTTTTCGTTAGCTGCTGCAAAGTTACGGCTTCTCCCGTTTTCTGCCAAGATTTCCGGCAGCCCGGAAGGTGGATTGTATGAAATTCATACACTCTATTGTATGATTATCACACAACAATCCCGTTTTTGTTTGTCGTTTCGGGAAAAAAGCGTACTTTTGCAAACAAAAAGATAAAAGATATGAAATACGGAACCCTTCTTGTCATCGACGATAATCCGTCGATACTCACGGCGCTGAAGATTTGTCTGGGCAATACGTTCGAACGGATTCTCACCCTGCCCCGCCCCGATACCGCCCCCATGTTGCTGCAACAGGAGCAGGTAAATCTCATCCTGCTCGACATGAACTTCTCACTCGGCGTAAACAGCGGTCAGGACGGCTTGCTCTGGCTCCGCACCTTCCGCCGGCTCCACGCCCACATCCCCGTGGTACTCATCACCGCCTTTGCCGACGTGCAGCTTGCCATCAAGGGATTGAAAAGCGGAGCCGCCGATTTCGTCACCAAGCCCTGGGATAATGACGAACTGATAAGGGTACTCAAGGATGCCATCGACAACAATACGGAAGTGGCAACCTTAGAAAATTTTGAGAACGATTACATCCGGAAGGTCGTGGATAAATGCCACGGCAATATCTCTCGTGCCGCCGAAATGCTCGGCATCACCCGACAAACCCTTTACGCAAAACTGAAGAGATGACTTTTGGAAAGGGAAGTTTAAGAAGTTAAGAGAAGTTAGGAGGAAGTTAAGAGACAAATGTATTAGAGCAATTTTATGATTATTATCAAGATTATATATTTAATAGGTGGAATCTGCTTCATCCTGGGCAGCCTCATCTATCTGTTCTTTCGCCATCAGCGAAGGCTGAAGGCGCGTGCTTTTCTGATGCGTGAGGCTGTAAGAAATGGCGATTACGCCTTCCGCCTCCCCACTTCGGGCTTGCTGCCAGGCGAAAGAGCCTTGCAGCAGGCACTCAACGACATGCAGGGCGATATTGCCCGCCTCGTAGCCAGACACGAAGTGGAATCATGGCAAAAGCTGACCCGTGTGCTTACCCACGAAATCATGAACGCTACGGCTCCCATCTCCAGCATCTGCCAGGCTTATCTCAGCAACCCGCAGATCAAGGGTAGTGAATACGAGGAAGGCATTCAGGCGATTCACGACACCAGCAAGTCGCTCACCAACTTCGTGGATAGCTACCGCAAGCTCACCCAGCTCCAGGCTCCCGTCGTAGAACCCCTTCCGCTCGTCTCTTTCCTGGAGAGCATCAAGGCGCTCTATCCCGACCTTAGCTGGCACTTTTCCCTCCCCCAGAATGCCACGCTGGAGGCCGACCACAACATGCTGCGCCAGGTATTCATCAACCTCACCAAGAATGCCATCGAAGCCCATGCCACCGACATCGACGTCCGCATGAGCAGGAACGACCACCCTATCCTGCTGTTCAGCAACAACGGCGAACCGATTCCTGCCGATGTGGCACGGGAAATCTTCATCCCGTTCTTCACCACCAAATCATCCGGCACAGGCATCGGACTCTCTCTCTCCCGCCAGATGCTGATGATGCAGAACATCGAACTGGGACTATCCGACAACTGTCTCTCCGGTTACCATGTTACATTCTATCTGGAAAAGCAAGACACCATCAAAACGACAAAATGATCAGAAAAGAGGATTTTCTGTGATTATTTCATCTTTATTACACCTTTTAATTTGCGTTTTAGCCACTTGCTTTCCTTTTTACGAACTCCTTTTTCACCTTCAATACAGAGTTCTCTTTCTTGTCACTCAACTTCGCCACATTTCAGATTGGCGCAGCCCTGATGTCTGTCTTGATGACTTGCATCGTCTGGAAGGCGAAACCAAAGACAGTTTAAGAAATAAACGAAGCTATCATCAAAATACTCTTCACTCTTCACCT
>ERZ791760.307-NODE-307-length-25127-cov-137.779754_pt1 | contig 25127 bp, 11 predicted proteins | sample MGYA00509950_ERZ791760 | MGnify/ENA primary metagenome ERZ791760 (study PRJEB30046, sample SAMN00792002) | human gut metagenome | study: EMG produced TPA metagenomics assembly of the A metagenome-wide association study of gut microbiota in type 2... | reverse complement strand
GGTTGCAAAGGTAACACTTTTTTCTGAAAGAGCACATTTTTTTATGGTTTAATTTACACCCCAAATGAAAAAAAAGCAAAAAACCATGTATTTACTGCCGGATTAAATCTCCGTTCATCGACGTTGAATGTCCGTTCAAAGACGTTGAACCGCCGTTCAAAGACGTTGAATGTCCGTTCAACGTCGATGAACGAAGATTTCTATGTAGTTTCGCCATTTATTCGTATCTTTGCACTTGCTTATTGAATACACGGTAGGTATTTTTACCCAAAATAAGTTAAAAGAATTGCACCTATTGAATTTTTTACAAAATATTTTAAGTAAATAACAAAAAAATATGTACCTTTGCACCCGCTAACCGGGTTCTGTCTAGAATAGGTTGATATATAAAAGCATTTGCAATTACAATGAAGAAGGATAACTACACTCAGTATGCAGATAAAGGTTCTTGCGTTGGACTTATCTCCAGCGCCCTCCCCAAAGTTAAAAACAAGATTCTTGCGGCTAGCTCAGATACAGGGGTGTCCACCCATTGTATACCTGCGGAAACAAAATCTATCGCAAAAAATCCTAACGAACAACAGAACTGGTATGCACTCCGAACTACCTACGGAAGAGAGAAGAAAGCCTACGACTACCTCGTAGCAAAAGGCGTTTCTGCTTTCTACCCTACCATCCAGGTGATGAAAGAAATAAGAGGACAACGGAAGGTTGTAACGGAATCCCGACTGCCCAACATCTTTTTTGCTTTCGGTACCGAAGAGGAAATCAAAAGTTATGTGTATGATAATGTGAATCTGCCATATCTCCGCTTCTATTACCGACACATGCATGAAGGGGCAAGGATTACGAAATCTCCTCTGATTGTTCCCCAGAAACAGATTGAGGGTTTAAAGATTATCTGTGAATCAGAAGCTGATGATATCCTCTATGTGCCAGAAGAGGTTCAGAAGTTTAAGGAGGGGCAGATGGTTCGGGTAATAGATGGTAAGTTTAAGGGACTGACAGGAAGAGTGGCACGGTATCAGGGGCAGCAGCGCGTTGCCATCATCGTCGACGGCGGCTTTACCATGGCTACTGCTTATCTACCAACAGCTTTTCTGGAATATATATAGTATAACAAAAACTGAAATTAGTAAAAGGTAAAAGTGCGAAACAAAACTGTTTTAATCATTTTTTTGATATGCGTAACGATGAATGTATCTGCCCAGGTGAAAACCACAGACAGTACGTTCATAAATAACTCGCGCCCTATAGTCTTTGTCGTCAACCGAACTGATATCAGCGAGAGTGACAAAGACTGGATTAACAATTTTCTGATTCCTGAGCTGGAAGCACTTGGAGACAGGGGCATCATCCTTGGGCGTGCTACGGCGTCACCAGAAGGTCCTACTCCCAACAACGTGCGACTTGCCCGGAGCCGAAAGGCTTCCATGAATGCCTTGCTAGGCAGATACGGTATCAACACCAAGCGCATCAGATATGATGTGGTGCCGGAAGATTATCCGCTCCTCCTCTCGCTGATGCAGATGGAGCACGACAAGTACCTGCCTATAGTAAAGACCATCATCAGAAAACATGACGGAAAAGGTGACCAGCTGAAAGCGGAACTGAAACGGCTGGAAGGAGGAAAAATCTGGAACCATATGCTCAAGAAATATTTTCCGCAGTTGCGTGCCGTCAGAATCATGCCGATAGACGAACGGATCGTAAATACCAACCGGTTGCCAGAGGCAAAACCTATCCACACGGACTTGCCGTTTCCTAAGCCCAACATCTATGTGGAAATGCCGTTACCGGAACCGGCTGAAAGCAGCAGGAAACGCCGTGAGTTGCTGAGCATCAAGACCAATCTGCTCTACGACTTCGCCTATATGCCGGGCTACGACCGCTTCTGCCCTATCCCCAACGTAGCTCTTGAGTATTATCCGCTGTCCGGACATTTCACATACGGTGCCAGTTTCGAGGGACCCTGGTGGCAGAACTACAGCAAGCATAAATATTTCCAGTTGCGCAACTACCAGTTGCACACCCGGTATTACCTGCAAAGCGGTGAAACGGGTTTCAGGGGTTTCTTCGTAAGTGCTTACGCGCACGCGTTCCTATATAATATATGCTTCGACGAAAAACGGGGATGGGAAGGTGAAGGATGGGGAGCCGGACTGGGTCTGGGTTGGGCGATACCGCTAGACCGCTCCAAACACTGGCGACTCGACATCGGTCTGCAGGCAGGATTTCTCAATACCCGCTACGACCCATACCAGTGGCTCTGCCCTATGGATGGAGATAAAGACAAACAGGTATATTATTACAAATGGTATGGAGATGCCAAGGATTTCAAAAAGCGACAGTATCGCTATACTTGGTTAGGACCAACCCGACTGGAGGTGAGTTTGAGTTACGATATCCTCTACCGAAAAAGTAAAAGAAAGTAAATAATGAATCAGTTTCAGCAGTTAACATATCTTCTCAAGGATTCTGTAAGCCACAGAGTTTACAGAACGGTTACTGCTATCTTCTTCATTTCATCAGTTCTGCTGCTTGCAGGCTGCGAACGTGAGCCGAATCTCTATCTGCATCAGGGCGGTAAGGAAACAACAATGGATCTGCCGAAGATAGACCTGGAGCTGAAAGTGCTCTGGGATTATGAATTCAAATATGATGTGGTATACGACTGGGAGGCGGAATGGAAATACGGATGGGATGATGAGGACAACAAACTCTTCGGAAAAATCGGATATACCGAACCATCTGTTTTCGAGATAAGAAGATACTTCACACAGGATGTGCAATATGGTGCGCACGAAGCACCCTATAAGAACCTGATCCAGTCAAAACAGCTGACAGCCAATTACGACTTCGGTTTCTGGGATATCCTGGCGTGGAACGACATCCAGACTGCGGATGGTATTCAAAGCGTCCGCATAGATGAATCTTCTACTTACGAATATGTAACGGCAAATACGGGACAGACGATGTTTCCCTCAAAATACAATGCTTCCCAATTCAGCAACTCCTTCTATCAACCGGAAGAACTGTTTGCGGGATATGAAAAGGGTATTGAAATCAACCATAACCTTGACGGATTTGTATTTGATGAGAATCGCAACTGCTGGGTAAGGAAACTGGAAATGCAGATTCAGCCTGTTACCTATATTTATCTTACGCAGATTATCCTCCACAACAACCGTCAGCATACCCGCATCGTAACGGGTATTGATGGTAACGGAAACCTGAGTGGCATGGCGCGCAGCGTGAATCAGAATACCGGTGTTACCGGAAGGGATGCCATCACGGTAAACTATAATATGAGGATGAAGTTTGACCAGCAAATGAAGGATGGTGAGAAGGTGGATATCATTGGAGGCAGGGTCTTGACCTTCGGTATGCCGAAGTTGAATCCCAGCCGTTTAGATAACCATTCTTATATGGAATCTTTAGCAAAAGTAAGAGATGCCGACCTTAACAACCGACATTATTTGGATGTAAAGATGCAGTTTTATAATGGCAAGGACTCCACATTGGTCTTTGATGTAACCGACCAGGTTCGTCGACTGTACAAAGGTGGCGTCATCACAATTGATTTAGACATGACGAAAGTCCCTGTTCCTGTTCGTCCCGGTGGCTCCGGTTTTGATGCCGTAGTCAAGGATTTCGAAGAGAAACAATGGGAGTTTGATATGTAAATGATGATTATTAACAAAAAAAATATAATAAACAAAAAAAAGAGAATTAAGAATTAGTATTTAACATTATCAATTTACAAACTTATATGTATATGAAAAAATATGTTTTTCTCGCAGTTTCTGCATTAGCTCTTGCAAGCTGCTCTAGTGATGACTTCGTCGGAACAGAAGGCGGAAATGTTGAGAATGGTGCCAATAAGGCTATTAACTTTGGTGGTGAGACGGGTAAGATTACTCGTGCAAATAGTGAAGGCGAAGCTGCTGCCACCCTTCTTGGCAACAACTTTGTTGTTGTTGGTTTCAAAGGCAACGAAACTGCAGCAGCCAATACCAATTTGGTATTCGACCACTACAATGTTAACTATGCTACTGGCACAGCTAACACAACAGCATCCAACACAAAAGGCTGGGAGTATGTAGGTCAAAAACAAGAAGTAAATGGTGCAAATAAAAATCTTGCTGCAGATGCGACAAAGGTTCAGACCATTAAGTATTGGGATAACTCTTGCACTTCTTATGATTTCCTTGCTTTCTCTATGGGAAAAGGACATACAGGTGAAGGTGGTACTAAAGAATACGCAACTCCAACTGCAGTAAAAAAAGATAAATTGAGTTCTGAAGCATATACTCTTACAGGAGATGTTAATACCCTTGGTGAGTGCTACATCTCAGATATGGCTACTGTAGTAAAAGGCGATAAAGGCTATAAAAACAATGCTGTTAACATGCAATTCCGCCATGCAAGCAGCAAAGTACGCATTGCTCTTTATGAAATAGTTCCTGGCTATGTTATCAGCGATGTTAAATTCCATTCTGATTTTTATGAAAAGAGCAATGGCAATTACGCTGATGGCGAAGAAGAAGGTACACTCTTTGGAACTTTCAACAACAAAGGAACTATGACTGTATATTTCCCAACAACAGGTACAGCCAACAAAGATAATAATAATGATTACAACAAAGCTCATATTAAATTTGAAGCGGATAAAGGAGAAGGTGGTACTGTAACAAAAAAGAGCTTTGGCACTGTAAATTACGGAAACCAAAAAGAGGATGCTATTACCGAAGGTAAAACATACCTTAGCCAAAGCGCAGCCACGCCTTCTTATTGTGGCACTGGAACATCATATTATCAGTCTGTACTTCCTGCAGAAAACGCTAGCCAACCAGCTAACCTTCGAATTGACTACAAGTTGACAGCAACAGATGGTTCTAACGAGACTATCAACGTTAAGAATGCAACAGCAACCATTCCTGCTAATTATACAGCATGGAAGCATGGTTATGCATACACATACATCTTCAAGATTTCACAGAACACCAATGGTACTACAGGTACTCCAGGATCTGATAGTGAAGGTCTGACAGCCATCAGCTTTGATGCTGTTGTTCTTGATGATGAAGAAACAGGAAAGCAGGAGACAATCACCACTGTTTCTGATCCTTCTATTACAACTTATGGATTCAAGGATGGTCAGGTAACAACTGGCAAGGATGAGTATGAAAAAGAAACTGATATCTATGCTACAGCATTTGTTCCTGCATATACAGATGAAGGAAATGTCAAACATGAAGCAACAACTGCTGCACCTCAAAAGTTGTTCACTGTTACTATCGATAAGGATGCTGCCCAGACTATCAACGAGACAAGCGTTGCAAACGCATTGAAAAACGGTAAACGTGATGAGACAGCCAAGACTTACACTATTACCGATGCTAGTGGTAAAAAAATGGTAATAACAGATGCTACTGGTACAACTGTAAATTCTGTTCCAACCAAGGATGGTCGTAACCTTAAAGTTAACGCCCTCAAGTGGACAGGTACAGCAAATACAATCTACGCTGTTGAATATACTTACGGAGATAACAACGCCAAGAAGGCATACAAGATTGTTACTGTTAAGTAACAAAATACTTTTTGCCCCAAAAACTCGGGAGCAAAACAATACGATTAAGGCCGGACGGGGTTGAATGTTCCCTGCCCGGCTCCTATGATAAAAAGCAAGAAGAAAATGAAATTATATCGCATCCTGACCATACCATTCTTGGCTCTATGTCTTTTTTCCTGCGCTGGATCTGGGCAGGAAGAACCGGATGTGCCTACTCTACCGGAAGAACCGAAGGGAGTAAGTATTTCTTTCGGAGGAAATAGCGGAACATGGCAAGATGCACCTACTACCCGTGCTAATAAAGAAACAGGACTGGAAACTATTTCCAAAACCTTCAAAGTATGGGGATATAAAACCACAGAGGGAAATTACACCAGCGGATTCAACCAGTCCCAAAACGTAATGGATGGATATACCGTCAGCTGGACACAACAAACCGCCAATACAACCTCCAGCAATACTGCCGATTGGGAATACGTAGGTATCGCTAATCAAACTATCAAATACTGGGACTATTCCGCTACCAGCTATCGCTTCTTCGCCTATAGCATCCCGACAGCAGCCGGTAACAGTTCAGCCCCATCTTTCCAGGAACCTACATCGATAGAAGGTTCCACTGCAAAATATGCATCCTTCTCTATTCCATTCACTTACAATAAGGATGCCACCACAGTTACCACCCCATATATCTCAGACCTCTGGCTGTCAGACAACCAGAACTTCGAAAACAAAAAATACGGGGCATGCGTAAAACTCACCTTTGCTCCTATTATCACAAAGGTAAGATTCAGATTCAATTATCTGAAAGATACCAAAATCTCTATCACCGATATTGTTTTCAAAAATATAAACGATAAACCTTCACCTACAAAGGGAAATATCATAGTCAGCTACCCTATTACAGGAACAGGAACCAAAGCTTCTTATAAATGGGTAACTCCAGAAACAGGAACAGAAACTGAGCTCATCAAATTCACCATTCCCTACGAGGAAGAAGCAGATTTGAATCATCAGGCTACAGAAAGAAAGAAATGGTATTACGTTCCACCATTGGGAGACAGTAACAAACCGCAGGGCGCTTACATCATCAGCGCCACCATAGACGGAAAGAAATCTACAGCCACCATTCCGGCAGAATATATGCAATGGAAGGCAGGCTACCAATATACATACATCTTTAAAATAACAGTAGCAGGACCCAACATTGCCTTCACCAATATGCAGGTGGAGAAATGGGTGGAAACTCCTATTAAAAATAATGGCGGTACCGAAGACTGGTAACGCCCCACATGACTCATTATGAAGAATAAAAAACAGATGATACCCCTCTTTGCCTTCCTCGCAAGTCTCACTGCCTGCGAAAGCAACGAACTGCCTATCCAGCACGCCGACAGTTACCGATATATCACCTTTGCTGCACGGACACAAAAGATGACGACACGTGCGGATGACAGATATGAAAGCTATGATCCGGTTCAGCGAATGCACCCACAAAACATGGGCGTCTTCGGCTATTACAACTTTGCCACTCATAGCTTTGAAACCACTGGCACAGAGACAGGAGGCAAAAACCACGCCATCTTCGACAATATCCGGGTAGATTACAATACATTGACCAAGACCTGGAGCCCAAAGGAAGAAAAGCGATGGGATGCTTACCCAGACAGCAACTTCGACTTCTTCGGATATATGCCGCATTCTACTGAAGCAACCCTCAGTAAGCCATCGGCAACGGAAAGTACCTATCTCCTGACGATTCCTTTCTCCATGCCATCCCCTATCCTTGCTCAGAAAGATTTAATAAAGGCGCCAATCATCTGCGCCAAACCGGAACATAAGGAAAGTACAACGGCAGGAGGTTCAGATGCAACCTTTGGACGAGTAGTTACTTTCCTCTTCGACCAGACGTTGACGGGCTATAACCTCAACTTCCAACTGGACCAGAAGATGAATGCCATCCGACACTTCCGCATCAAGGGTGTCAAGATTTACGGCAAAGGTCTGGCAACGGGAGGCTACGTAAGCCGCAGCTATACCTGGAGTAACAATGAATGGACGGCAAAAGCCATCCAATGGAGCAATCTGAACAAGGTAAATATAACGGAAAAAAACGCCATCCAGCTGGCAAAGGATAAAAATTCAGAAAACCCATTTACTCCGGGAGGCAACGAATCTATGGATATTGACGACAGTAAGTATCACCGTTGGGGCACCACCTTCTATGCCATCGCCGATGCCTCTTTCGTACCCACCATTGCCGTCACCTACGATGTAATCCTGAAGGATGAAAAGGGAGAAACGGTTACCCGTAAGGACGTAACCTCTACCATCATCCTGGGAAATAAATATTTCGAAACACTCAATCCTGCCCAAACGGCAGCGATTTACAACATCAATATACTCATCCAGCCAAGATACCTCTATGTACTGGCTGACCAGGATGCCTATACGGGGCATCTCCTGATACAGTAATAACAGAATACCCTCATGACCTATACCACGAAGAAACATAAGAACAAAAAAAAAGAATCGCTTATAAATGAAGACTCATGAAAAAGCAACAAGATAACAATACACAAAACAAAAAATTCAGAATACTTCTTGGCATTCTGACCCTATGGCTCATGTGTGGACAAACCTTATGGGCTCAGACAACAAACAAATACTGTTCCATAGATATCTATGCCGATAGCTATGCAGGGGGTGATGGAAGCAAGACCAATCCATACGAGATTGCTACGGCAGAACAGCTCGCCAAACTGGCACGCGATGTAAACAATGGTAACACATTTCGTGGCAAATACTTTAAGCTTACTGCCGATATCGACCTGAGTGGCGGTATCTGGATGCCAATCGGTAAATACTACAACTACGGCAATGGCAACAACCGTTTGTTTTTCGGAAAGTTTGATGGCAATGGTCATGTCATCAAAAATATGCATATACAATGGGAAGATGTCGATGCCAGGAAAGCCAAGAGTGTATGGGGACTTTTCTCAACACTCCAAGGTGAAAGCAGCACTAACCTTACTACCGTAACAAACCTCATCATTGAGAAGGCTAGGGTAGAAAAGAAGTCAGGCTTCTCACCTGATGGTCCCAGTTATAACGTGGGTGTAGTAGCTGGTGAGATATACGGCAATACAGAACTCAGCAACATCATTATCCGTGGCTCTGAAATTACGGATAACGACGAAACATACGAGATAAACAGGGAAACAAAGATTGGCGGTATAGCAGGAAATGTACAGACCGACAGTAAGAATGAAACTTTCAGAATCTTCAACATAGCAGCTGATACACAGATAAATATGCTGAAGAATACAAGCGTGCATAACGATAAGTTCCACATAGCCCAAGGTTTCGGTCGCTTCAGCTATGACATGAATGGAGGCGGTAATATCATAGAGCCTACCAACATCTATCTCTTTGGCAATGGGCTTAACATCGAAAATACAAGTACCAAGATCAACAAAGGTGGCATCACTGCCAATTGTCAAAACGAAGGTAATGCCACTAAATATGCTTCTACATGGTATTACACCCAGTACGTAGATGGTGGAAAGAACCTGGGAATCCAGAAGAAAGTTGATGAGTTTGCAACAACATTTGCAAGCCAGAACAACCAGTATATATCAACCAACAACTTTCAAGACAAGCTCAACTGGAGCTATACTTCTGGTACAGGCTTTAACTTCGGTTCAACAAAACTGACAGTGAAGCGTGGCTATAATACTATCATCACAGCAGAAACTATTGAAGGTAATGCAGGAAACGAGAAATATTTCTGGTATACATCTACAGACAAGAAGAATTGGACTCTACAGAACGAGAACAATCCATATAACAATTTCAGCATCTCGCTCACAGACTTCGACCAGTATGTTTATGCAGTATTGAAAGATGGCAGTTCGCAATCGGGAGTGGCAAAGATTGAAGCAAGAAAAGTGAATGCTGTGATGAAGCACAAAGAGAATACAATCTACATTGACATAAATAATAATATTTGGGACAACAACGATAATCTTGATATCAAATATTCGTGGGTAAAGAATGATGATGTAGAAGTAAGCACAGAGCCTACTTTCGACAAGTCATCTCTTGGCTCTACCGACAAGCTGAGCTGTCATGTGATAGTAACAACCAAAGACGGAGTTGAGCTATTAAACAAATGGTTGGTTTATACCAAGAGCGTGGTATATCTATGCCCTGCTGGCGCTACTGGAACAACAGCTGAAGGAAAGACTATATCATACAATGCCGGAAACGACAGTAATGACGGTCAATCTCCAGAGACTGCAGTAAGGACATGGAAGGGCGCATATTCCAAGTTGGAAAAGCAAGGATCATGGGACGACAACACCATCGTGCTGATGGGAACGAGTGACGAGAATGTCACCAATAATACAGATAACGGCTTTAGTTCTACAGGTTATTCATCAGAAGACGCAATTGATAAGTGGAATGAAGCTAAAGCGAAATCGCCATTATTCAAGAATGCGACTATCAGAGGTAGTTGGGGAGATGTAGACTATGCTGGCGAAATAAGAATAAAAGGTGGAAACTTGTGGAATACAGGCTTAACAATCTTTGGAGATACTCGCTTCCAGTATATTACGTTTAGGCGTGCAAACGAAAATTACGACGTCTTGTATTGCAATTACAACAACCTGGAAATGGGCGAAGGCATACAGATGAAAAACTATGATCAGAAATTTGAAGGTGACGGTACTCTTGATGGAGCAACATCTACATCATTCGAAATATTTGGCGGTACACTAAACGATGCCCGTTTTCGTCCACTTTATAAAGATGACAATCTAAAGAAAATGGAAGATTCATATCCACACGGACGTGAAGGTTTCAAGATTAAAATCAAGTCAGGTCATTACTCTACAATCTGTGTAGGCGATCGACAAATAAATGGTCACATGAATGGCATTATGGGCAGTCCAAATATGCCTATAAAGTGTACCATAGATATAGATATAGACAGAGAGTACAATGATACTCATAAATCAGAAAATGGTAATATGACTCCTACTCTTGATGTTGCCGTAATTCTTGCAGGCAACCATGAGGGTGCTATGGTTGGTGATGTAGACATCGTGATTAAGAGTGGAAAGATAGGTCGCGTTGTTAATGGTACTCTCGGTAACAGACGTGAAGTAGATGGATATGATAATGGATATAATAATGTTCCTTTCAACACATTCATGGGACGTGCCAACATTCTTATAGACCCAGCACTGTCAGAAAATAACCAAAACGATATAAATAGCAGAGTTGAGATAACAGAGATATATGGTGGTAGCACCGGTCGTGCTTTTGAAGCTAATGAACTCATTGAAAATCCATTCTATGGACAAAGTACAATAACCATAAAGGGTGGAACATTCTTAATTCCTTCAACATGTAACCGAGATATGATTTTCAGTGGCATCTATGGAGCTGGAGCTGGTGGTATGAATGGTGTAGGAGACGATACACACAAAACACCAGATACCAGAATACCATATTGGGAAGACAGTAGCAAAAAGTCTGTAATGAAATTTGGCAACTATGATGCTGCCATAGCTAATCTTTGCATATTTAATTGCTACAACTCTGACACACATACTTATACAGAAATAGATCCAAAACAAACGAGTACTAAAATCGTTATAGAGGGAGGCATATTCGGTTCTGCAGAAAAACCCATTGATGGTATATATGCCGGAGGTAGCGGATATATGAGTTCTGACCTTTGGACTACAAATGGAATACCAAGTAAGGATGGTGGAAACATATACGGAAAAGCAGGAGAAACCGTAGCATCACTTACCATCAATGGTGGAGAATTCTATTGCAAAAACGGCATCTTTGCAGGTGGACGTGGAACTGATTATTTCTATTCTTTAGACCAAAAGGGTGGTAATGCTGATGATTATACAGAACTCGGCAAAATATACGGCAACGTAGAACTGACCATCAATGGCGGTATCTTCCATTGCCCTGTATTCGGTGGTGGATATGGTGTGGCTGATGCCAAACGGTTCAACTCCTCAGACATCAACACCCTCGAAAACATGGCACGCCTCTATGGAAAGTCAACACTCAAGATTAATGGTGGTACCTTCTTTAAGAATATCTATGGCGGTGGTGACATGGCTGTAGTAGAGCAAGGCACCAACATAGCCATCAGCGACAATGCCGACATCAGAGGGGATGTGTTTGCCGGCGGTAACGGAAGAAAGAAACGATTGGACAACGAAAACAACATCACTGACGATACCAAGCATCCAGAACTCGTAGGAAAGGTACTTGGCGGCACCAACCTCAACTTCTACGGCACCTCTGCACAGGCACCATCCATCTATGGCGACATCTATGGCGGTGGAAACAGAGCACAGGTAGAGGGAGATACACATATTAATATATATGCAGCCAACTTCGCAGGAGAAATCTACGGCGGAGGAAAGGGTTTGATTACGGACAGCATCGGCAAGCTGCTGGACGCAGACCTCTATACCTATGCCGACGTAAAGGGTAATACCTTTGTAAAACTGGCTCAAGACCAGGGCGCACAGACAGAAGGAGAAAGCGGAAAGAAGCAGGACAACTTCTCCATCAATGTGATATGGGACAAGAAATGGAACGGAACAAAGTGGATCTACTGGAATGACAACAAGAGCGAGTTCTTCAATGACGGTCAGTTCGTCTGCCCTCATAATATCTATGGTGGCGGTAACCAAGCCTGCAACGTAACAGGAAAGGCTACCCTTACCATCCTGAAAGGTATGACCCCATTCGGACTCCTGAAAACAGCAGAATGGAAGAAAGCATACGACGACAGCGACCATCCTCACTTCGCTGTATTCGGCGGTGGCTATGGTATCAATACAACCGTGGACAGCACCGACGTTACCGTGAACGTGAATGGCGACTACGGAATCTACAATACTGAGATAGAGGATATTTCTGTCTTCGACAACTCAAAGGGTATTCCTAACTTCACCATCCTGAGTGCTCTGGGCGGTGGATATGCTGGAAAAGTTAACAAGAGTACAAAGGTAACCATTGATGGCAAGACCTTCCTGCACCGTGTATATGGCGGTGGCTTCGGTGACCCATCCTCTACAGAGAATAACGAAACGGGTCAGATTGGCGGCAACACCGAGGTATATATCCAGGGAGCCAACATCTACGGTGACGTATTTGGTGGCGGTGCCGGTGTAGCACCTAAGGATAACAACGGCACTTACACCTACTTTACCGATGTAGCAAAGGTATTAGGAACCACCAAGGTAGAGATATCGGGTGAAGCCAAAATATATGGCAATGTATATGGTGGCGGTGACATCGCCAACATCAAATCATACATCACCCTGACAGGAGCAGACAAGGAAGCCTATTACAACACGAAGCCAAAGAGCGAATCAAAGCTCGACCAGACAACAGGCAAGTTCCTTAGCTATGAGGCAAAGGACTATACCACCTTCGTCAATATCACCGGTGGCAACATTTTCGGAGAAGTCTTTGGCGGAGGAAAGGGTCTCAAGAAAGCTGAAGCTCCTGAATATTATAAGGTGGGAAGAATCAACGGCAACACTCTGGTACACGTGGTGAACACGAATGCCACCTCCCTTGCCGACACCGACAGCCAGGGTAACATCGTGCCATTCATCTGGAGTAATATCTATGGCGGATGTGCCTTCGGTACCGTAAATGGAAGTACCCTGGTACATATCGAGGGCGGCAAACTGGGCCACAACATTTACGGCGGTGGATACGGAAATATCAAGATAGACCTCACCGGCAATGAAACCGAAGAGGAAGAGGAGGAAATTACCCGTAACACAGTACTGGGAAAAGTGGATAAAAACAAGGAGGGAACCTACGCCAACATCCTGGGTAACACCAAGGTACAGATAGACGGTGGAACCTGGATATGGAACCGCAAGGCAGACATCAACGGCAACATCACCACCTGGCTGGCAGTTCAAAATAACGAAAAGATCTGCGAGAACATTGATGAGTTCAAGGAGATAACCGCTGCCATCCTGAAAGCCAAGACTGCCAATGAGATTACCAACGAAAAGGCAAAGGCTGCCATCAATCGCATCATCAGTGATGAGAATACCCAACAGTTCTATGCATTTACCAAGGGAACGATGAACTCCGGTTCCTTTAAGCGAGACCATAATATCTATGGCGGTGGAAACCGTGCCTGCTATGTGGGATTCGGACAGGACGGAAACTCTACCATTGGCAACGGTACTTCTGACAGCAACGGTCTGAGTGAGGTAATTATCAACCACTCTCCTCTTGCCGACGTCATCACCAAGGATGGCAACCAGATCAGCGTGTTCGATGAAACCTCGCTTGCCGGCTTATGCTGGTATATCAGCAGCAAGAACACAAACGACCCGGAATTCTCCATATTCGGAGCCGGCTTCGGTGCCAACACCAAGGTGGTAAAGACCGAAGTATGTGTGCAGCCTGGTAACAAGATGGATGACGATGGCGTCATCACCGTCAACGGCATCAAATACCGCTATCTCAACCAGAATGCAGACCTCAAGACATACAGTGACTTCGAGAAGCAGATATACAATGACTTCCTGAAGGTTTCAAAGGATGACAAGAAGCTCTATTTCGGTAGTGTGACGGGCAGCAATCCGGGTGATGCCGACTTCGACCCGATGACCTTCAAGCGCTATCATGCCAGCCGCTGGGCCTGGACCCTCGGTTTGCCAGGCTTCACCTTCCAGGCTATCCACGGCGGTGGCTTCTCAGGTTATGTTACCGGTGAAACCTATGTAGAAACCGACTGTCAGCCTTTCTGCGAGAACATCTTTGGTGCCGGTGTTGGTGCCATGCCTATCGGTAACATCACCACAGCAAACCAGGGAGAAAGCTATGACTTCGGAAAGGTAGGTTCCCTGTCGAGAGTATTCATCAAATCAGGCTATGTAGCACAGAATGTATATGGCGGTGGTGCCGGTATCGAATCAATCTATGACAAGAACAAGAATACATGGATTGACTTCCCGAATATGGCACGCGTCCCTAAAACGGAAGTTTACGTCTATGGTAGAAACATCAAATATAGGTACAACCTCGGCTTGATAGCCCGTACCATGATATTGGGCAGCGTATATGGCGGTGGCGATGTTGCCAACGTGGGAAATGAGAAAGCAAAAGAAGCACCGGATGTCTTTAACTTTGAACACCACCAGGTACCAGCCAAATACACTTCGCTCGTCAACATCCGTGGCGGCGTTGTTTTCTCTCAGGTTTTTGCAGGAGGTAGAGGACGCCTAAAGTCTGAATGCAACGACTATAAGAAGCTGGGTGGCATCTACGGCAATACCAGTCTGGTCATCGACCGTCCAAACATCACCTATCCATACTTCGACGAAAAAACGAAAGAGTATATCAAGCCATGGAGCCCCGATGCCATGAAGCATCCAGACAATGACAAGAACAAGGATATCATGCCAGCATTCCTGGAGAGAATCTACGGCGGATGCGAAAACGGTACGGTATATGGCAATACCTTCATGAGCATCTCCGACGGACAGATAGGCCATGGTATCTATGGCGGCGGTTGGGGTAACTGCGACACCGTGAACGGAACCGACACCCTGACCGTGACTTCGGCAGACATAACCGGCAATACCAATATCATGATCAATGGTGGACAGGCACTGCTCTCCTCTTACTGGAATCCGGAAACCCGTTCATGGCGACCAGCCAGCATCATTGACGGTATCACCTACTCACCACAATACGACCACGAGGCACTGAAGTTCAAGGTAAACCACAACATCTATGCCGGTGGCAACGAAGCCTGCGAAGTGGGCAACAATACCAACATCTTGATTGCCAAGGGTCTCCTGAATGACAACACCGAGGTGAAGCCGGGACAGGACAAGAAGAAAATGAAATTCTACCAGACAAACGAATGGAAAGAGATATATAATAAGGTGGGATCTCCTCACTTCAGTATCTTCGGTGGCGGCTTTGGTGAAAAGACCTATGTCAAGGGCAATACCAACATCACCATCGACATGCAGGGCAGAGATGCCAACAACCACCAGGACATTGAGCTGAAACCAGGCAAGGAACATGAACACTTCTACAGCGACTTCTCGTACATGGACATCGTGGGCGGTGGCTATTCGGGTACCGTAGAAGGCAGTACCAATATATCGGGAGCCGGTGGCGTATTCTGCCGCCGTGTGTTTGGTGGCGGTTTCTACAGTTCTGTCAAGGAAACAAATGTCACCATCAAGGCTATCGACTGCCGTGACATCTTCGGTGGCGGTTTCATGGGAGACGTAAAGGAAGCTACCCATGTCATCATCGGATCAGACAACAGTACAACGGGCAGTACAACGGGTGGTCCATCAGGCACCTCCAAGTTCAACAATTCCGACATCCATATCCATGGCAATGTTTATGGCGGCAACGACGTTTCGGGCTATGTGAACATAACTACAGAGGAAAACGGATTCAGAGACAATGGCGGTGAAGGAAGCAACATCAAGATTCTGGGTGGACACATCTATCAGAATGTATATGGAGCCGGAAACGGTAACTACCTGTATGCACTCGACAAGAACCAGAACCAGAAGGTGACGGTGAACGAGTATTACCCTATGAACCCGGAGGATCCAAACTCAGAGACCGTTCCTCTGGTATATACCGTACCGATGAGAAAATCCATGCCTTCCTACAAGGAGGCAAGCGATGCGGCTAAGATTGTGAACATCAATTCATGGCGACCACTCACCAACAAGGTGAGCATCGAAATCAAGGGTAACTCTACATCTGAAAAGGTGAATATCGCCGGTGACGTTTATGGAGGAGGAAACTCTGCCACCGTACTGAAGGTGAAGGACAAGGATAACAAGGCTGTAGAAAAGGTGGGAAACATCAATATCAACATAGGAAGTCATGTGAACATCGGACGTGTCTTCATGGGTTGCAACGGAGATGAACTCTTCGCCAAATCAGAGGACAATGACTTCATGAACAAGTTCCAGAAACTCAATGGAAACGTGGAGGACTATACACAGGAACTGAACCTTGCCGATACCATCGACTGGTTCAATCCTTCGAACAAGGATATCGGTACCCTCTATCTCCCTACCAAGCTGGAAGACCGACCAACCGTATATCCTCACCTCATCGACCTGTATTTCCAGCCAGTGGAAACAGATATCCAGGGTGAACTGCGATGGAACGGAACCCAGACGGGTGAAGGACTGGAAGACTGTACCATCAAGACTTTCTGCTGCGGAGGAAACCGTGGCAACATGAATATTTATCCAAATGCAAGGGGCAATGTAATCAATTATATCTTCCCGGAGGGACTCACCATCACCGACAAGATTGTGGGTGGCTGCAACAATGCCAACTACAACTATAAAGGACTGGTGAACCATGAGGGTGGCTATCTACAGGGACGTGCCTACTCTACCGATCCTTTCATCCAACTCACCATCAAGAACAAGTTCCAGCCAGAGGAGAAGAACGATGCCTATGTGGGAGGAAACGTATTCGGCGGCTGCTACAAGACGGGAACCGTGAGAGGCGACGTTACCATCGATCTCCGGAGCGACATGCTTGCCGGTAAGGATAAGAAGAAACTGGAAAATTCGAACGATTCTCTGGCTACCAAACCGGAATACTCCAGCCTCAACATCTATGGTGCCGGATATGGTATGGAGAGTTATGTTTACGGCAATACCCACATCATCATGGGTAAGGATATGAAATGTTCTGAACCTAAGACAGAAGGTGGTAAGTTCCTTCCTTGCGGTGTAAACGGAGCTACAGGTGTATCAGCCAACTTCATCTATGGTGGCGGTCAGCAGGGTAATGTCATCGGACTTACCGATGTGGATATCCTCAATGGTCACGTCTTCCGTTCGGTAACAGGCGGTTCCTATTCTGGCTATGTATATGGTTCTACCCAGGTAAAGGTGGGCTACCCTACCTACTATCAGGTAAATGACGGGCATTCCGGCATCTATCTGCTGGACCGTACCGACAAGAACAACCTGTATATTGACCATGAGAATAAGGATAAGGACGGAAAGATACTGCCAAACCTTGCCTCAGAAACCATCAAGCAGAGCATCAGACTCATCAGTGGTGACAAGGTTTCGCAGGCTGTTTATGCTTCCATCATCGGCAAGCAGGGAGTTACGGACTTCGTGAAGGAGAAAGACTTCACCACTATCACTACAGCCCCGGCTTCACCACTTATTACATGGAACGACATCAATATCAAGATTGGAGAAGCTATCTATGGTGGCGGTTACTCCGTGGCACAGGGTACTTCTGTCATGGCAAACGACTCTACCGTTCTGAAATTTACTCGTCAATACAATATAGACAAGGCTTTCACGGAAAGACAGGAAAAACTGTCTGATCTGCCTAATGGTACCACAACAGGATTCGGCGGTAACACCACCATCCTGGTTGCCGACAATTCTGCACCAGAATCTGACCGTGACCATATCATCATCTCCCATCAGAAAATGCAGTCGGTCGTATTACCAACAGGTACCGACCTCTTCGGCTACTATTACATGGACAAAGACGGCAACTACCGTTACATCTCTCTCCAGGACAACTATTTCTATGGAGACGGATATAAGAAGCCGGAACATCAGTCGGAGACCGACAAGAATATATATGCCTACGACAGTGAAGGTGGCATCTTCGGAGACGGACACCAGTCGTATGCAGCCGGCTTCCGCAGTGCCGACCTGACGGGTTACGGCTTTGCAGGAACCAATATCAACAATCCGAAGATCATCAATACCTTCCAGCGTATGGACATCCTGCGACTGGAGGATAACTGCTTCAACGTACTTGGAGCACGCGACTATGCCACCAACCTAACCAACAAGACTCCATATTCAATAGCACGAGTGGGAGAAATCCAGATGTTTGCCAAGAATATAACCTTGACCGACAACAAGTTGCAGGACAAATCCACAAAGCGTGCACGCAACTATATGGGTCTTGCCAACAACATCCACTACGTGGGAGCAGTAAAATCGAATGTTCCCTTCAACGATACCACCGAACCATGGCGCAACAATACCGGTATGGTACCTGCTGATGGCGACTTCAAAGACAAGTCATATATGGATGTAAAACAGAATTACATCGACAAATACGACCAGAAGACCATCACAGACCCTATCTTCCAGAAGCGCAATGACGGTACGGCAAAGAACATGATAGGTATCGCCTCAGGCTATGCCCTCAAGATTCAGAACGTACAGGAGTTATACGATGACAGCAAGAAGAATGTCATCGACAGTATTTTCTACGGTTCTATCTACGGCGTAGTGGAGATGAACCTCATCGACGTTCGTGAAGACGAAGGTGGCGGCTATGTATATGCCGACAATGTGCATAAACGGGCAACGACAGAGGGAGAAAGCGGACACAAGGTAGACTTCCTGGAAACCACCGGAAACTTCGTCTTCCCATACGATGCCAAGCAGAACCGCTTCGTTGTTGACGACTGCTTTCCTACCGGATTCTATGGTATGGATAAGGCAGGACAAGCAAATCCGGATGACAATATTGATGTTCACTATTGGTATGTAACAGGTTTTAACTACTATTACAATGCCCACATCACTGGCTATACCTACAAGGACAAGATGACCTTCTTCAGTGACAACAAGGACGGTCTCACCGTGCTCTCAGGACTGAAGCCAAACCAGCCTGTAACCATTCAGAGCTGGAAGATGCGCAGCGGACATCCTAAGACAGAATACAGCTGCGACCTGGAAGAGCGCAACTATCTGCCAGCCGGAACAGAAGGCAATGTGGATATGGACAACCAGGACGTATCCGGCAAATACCTGCTCAACATCGGAGCTTCTTCTTCAGAGGAATATGATGGCAAGGGATTCGCTGCCGTATTGCCAATGAATGGAAAATTCAATAAAGAGAACTATGTGAACCAAAAGCTCCCTTCCAAACTGACAGATGGCGATGCCAAGATTTCATTCCAGCTGACAGACTCTGTCAACAATACGACAACCGACTATTTCAAGAAGCATCTCTCTGAAAAATGTCTTGCCACCGTTGTACTGAAGGGACGTGCATACGAAGAATATACAGATGAGACCAACAACAAGCCTATCATCAGTAAGGTGGCCTCATCCGACTTCTTCATCCGAGATGGCAATGATTACAAACAGGTAGCAACAGGAACCAAGCTATCTGCCGACACTGTTTATTATATCAAGAACGGCATTGCTGGAGAATACACCAAGATAGACCCTGATAGAATCTATATAAAGGATGCCAACAACAAAGATGGCTATGCTCCTGTCAACATCACAGACGTAAAAGCAGGATCATCCAACTACTACTGTGAGGTAGAACGAATCTACACTTACACCATCTATCTCACTATAGAATATGTGCAGGGTCCTAACATCAACGGTAAGATAACTGTTGACAACTGCGCCTTGCCGGGAGAGATGGTCAGACTCAGGAAAAACCAGATTTCCATTGAGGCAGACGAATCGTTCTCTGCCAACGGATACTACTGGCGCATAGGAAAGCGCAAGCAAAACGAAAAGGGAAACTGGGTATTTGAAGACGCTACCGAATGGGACATCAACAAAAAGGCTACAGGCTACGACACCTACAAGCAGGGAAGCAGCGAAGCACAAGGACTCTTCAAGGACTGCGTATATGACAAGACCAACGACTATCTGGATATTCCAGCCTACTACTTCATGAACGGATATGGCGTACAGCTGGGTATCACCATGAATGGTCTGAACAAGATCTTTACGGTGGATATGGCAGACGACAGCCAGTTTACCGTACACAACTACCACCGCATGAATCCTCATCAGAAGGGTGTGAACCTGCATCTTTCGGAGGCTATCCAGCGTACCAAGGAAGACAAGACGTTTGCCGAACCTCGCATTTATATCTCTGATGCCAGCGACCTGAAGGCATTCATCAACTTCGTGGATACCATCGGAACCGGTACGGGAAGCAAGGCGGAACTATATGGAAAGAATGCCCAATTCATCCTGCAGAACGACATCACCGTGACCAGCGACTTTGATGGAAGCAATGCTGTATTTGCCGGCACTCTTCATGGAAACGGACATGTCATCATGGGTCTGGCTCAAGGCAAATCATTCCTCAAAGAGAACCGAGGCAACATCTATAACCTCGGAATGGAAAGCGGCAATATCGCTGCCAGCAATAAGGGTACTTACCACTGCTGCTTCGAATATAACAAGGGCATACAGCCTATCGTCTATCACATGGACGGCACAAGTGATACTCATTATACGGCAGACGACTTCAGATACGGCAAGGTTGGCTACGACCTCAACGAATACTATCTGCGTGCCCGCTACAACAACATGAAGAATGCCCAAGACAAGGAGGCATTGAAGTACGTCTACGATTACTATGCCAACGGCGACTATCAGTATGCCCACCGTACAGATGCCATCACCGGCAACAACACGGGTATCACCTATCTGAGAAAAGGTACAGACAGTGACCAGCCTAACTACGGCAGCAACGAAACCCGCCACGACCAGAGTCACGCTATCGATGCGGCTCGAAAGGCATCGCAGGGTACAGCATCCGCAGTCAGCTACGTTCCACAGTTCGACGGAAACCAGGCAGACGAAAGTCAGCCGATGAACGACTTCATCTTCTGGGGACAGTCATTGCAGAAGGTTCCAGACCTCTGTCCTTCCCAGATAGCTTCCCATCAGAACAGCTATATGAGAAACCGCATATATCGTACTGCCGGCTACTATGGCGACACGAAGCTCGATGCATTCCACTATAATGCCAGCAACAATGCCAACAGCCTCATGAGTACCTACGTACACCAGACGACAACAACGGCTATCGACTTCACCTGCCGGAACGACAAGGGGGCTGCCATGGGATTCAAACAGGCGGCAGACATCAACAAGAACGGCATCTTCTACACACCGGTAGATGACAATGCCAAGATATTCAGCGACCTAAGCATCCAGCAGGGAGTAAGCCAGAACCTCCTGGTATATACTGCTGCCAATGGCAACGACATCGACAACAATACAGAGGCTTACGACATCGCAGACAATGCACTCGGCTACAAGGAGAACACGAGTGAGACTACCATCTACGGACATCATATTTTCAAGAATAATGCCGATGATGGCTATACCACCTCTCTCCTCCACCTCGTAGAACGCACCCCTGAGGATAAGAACAGCGAGGGAGACAAGTGTGAGAACAACGACTTCTGTGCCCCTATCCAATTCACGGTAACCAACCATGCCTGGTATGTTCGCAAGCCGATGTACTATGCTGAGGATGCTACCGGAGCCTGGGAAGGTATCTGTCTGCCATTCACCGCACAAAAGGTAATGGCATCGCTCAATGGCGAGATTACTCATTTTTATGGCACACCAACAGAAGAAGAACTGGATAACCCAGCCACGAATACGCACACCCTGCACCATGAGTACTGGCTGCGAGGATTGACTGGTGTGAATGAAACGGAGAAGACTGCCACCTTCCAGCGACCTGATACAACAGCAGGACTCTTCATGAATGAAAGTGCGAATGCGGCAAAATGGAATTACCAGTTCTCTAATTCCTTCTTTGGCAACACCTATAAAGACTGGGCTTACCGATGGGATGCAGATTCGTATTATGCCAAGGATCACGAATACCAGGATTACATTCCGCTGACAGCTGGAGTACCTTATATCATCCGTTTCCCAGGTGAGCGTTATTATGAGTTCGACCTTTCCAGCAAGTTCTACAACAGTATTTTGAACAAGAAGGAAGATCCTCAGACTATCACCTTCCATGCTTATGCGAACAAGGAACCTCAGAATAGAGCTATCGAGATTCCTATCACAGCAGATATGAAGACCGTAAGCGATGGCTATGCCCACCGGGGAACCTTCGCTGCCAAGGAAGTGGCGAATGGAGGCATCTATGCGCTCAATACAGAGGGAACAGCATTCAGCAATACGGCAACCTCACAGACCGTAATGCCTTTCCGTACCTATCTGACTACAGAAAGTACGAACGCCGGAGCCCGTTCTTCAGAGGTTCCTTCTGTAATCCGCATCAGCGAGACCACGGGCATCGACAGGATAGAACCGGAAATAAACGGTAACGATGATACACCAGCCGGCGAATCCCTCTTCATCCGCCCTATCGGAGCTCATCGTGTACGCATAGAGAGCACCTACTCCACCCAGTTGCAGGTATTCTCAACCACCGGTCAGCTTTATCGCATCTTGGATGTCCGTCCTGGCACCGCCACCTACAGTGGTTTCCCTGACGGCATCTACATCTTCGGAAACAGAAAAATCATGGTAAAATAACAGAAAGATATGAATAGAAAGAATAAGATATCAACCGGCAACTTCAAGAATGCCATCAGCATCAAACCGGACGATATGCTCAACGTCCGCTCCTTTACCATCCCTACCAACTATACCCTCTTCAAGAGCATTGATGATAAAGGAAATGCTGTTGAGCAATATTATACCCTCAAATACTGGACACTAGAAAACGACACAACCAAATACGAACTCGGCAATACCTATTCTCCCTTATTCCATTGGGAACCCGTTCGCTTGCCGCCTGCTCACCTGCTCCAGGTTCCGACGACTGTATCCTCACAGATACTACCGGCTATAATATCCGCAACGTAATGGGTGGTACGGATGCCTTCGAACCTCAAATTCTCTGCCGGCAGATTGATGCCCTATCGGGCTTGCAATCAAAAAAAGACGAAGAGAATGAAGATAAGGAAAAGGTAGATACGGAAAACCATATCATCTGGAAAAGATGGTAAATCAGAGCAACCAGGATAATCTGGCATTGGGCAAGCATTCCATCCGTTTCTCCATTGCTCCCGGTACAACTTTCATCGCCGCTCCTACCCTTCATAAGAAGGATGAGAAAGAGATTATCTATAATCTCAATGGCCAGCAAGTAGATAAGACCTCTGCCCAAGGCGGCATCTTCATCTCTAGCCAGAAAGGTAAGTTCTATAAAGCTCCCGGCTCTTCCGGAGGAAGGAGATAGTTCTGCTGGCGATTTCAGTTGTTTGAATAAGCAGAAGGAGATGATTGAATAAGCGTATTCAGATGTTTGAATAAGCGAAAGGATATGATTGAATAAGCGAAAGAAGACGTTTCTTTGGGTTCAAAGAGACGTCTCTTTTAGTTTTAGGAGACTGCTTTTCGAGTTGAAGGAGACTGCTTCTCGAAGGTTGCCACTAGGCTCAGCAGACCTGCTGAGCCTAGTCAGCAGCTCTGCCGACTGCAGTCAGCAGGTCTGCCGAGCCTAGTGACAACACCTTTTAATCGTACAACTACAACCCTTATAGTCGTACAACCATACACCCTATAGTCGTACAACTATAAACCTTTTAGTCGTACAACCATAAACCCTTTAGTTGTACAACCATAAACCTTTTAGCTGTACAACCATAAACCTTTTAGTTGTACAACCATATACCTTTTAGCTGTACAACCATATACCTTTTAGCTGTACAACCATAAAACGCAACCCCGCCAGGCGTTCCTCCTTTGACGCCTAGCGGGGTTGCGCTTTTTACCTTTATGATAAGGACTTGGGGGACTAGCGATGGAATCGCTAGGAACGGGGGGCGAAAGGGGGTTAAGGTTCTTTTTACCCTTTTACCTTTTTACCCTTTTACCTTTTTACCCTTTTACCTTTTTACCTTTAAACTCTCTTTTCAGCAAACAGGCCGAAGAGCTCAGCATCTATCAGGTCAGTAACCTTACGGAAATCTTCCGGATTCTCTCCGAACTCCAGATTATCACCATCGATGATGATGAGGCGACCTTTATAATCCTTGATCCAATCCTCATAACGCTTGTTCAAGCCCTGGAGGTAATCGATGCGGATGCTCTTCTCGAAATCACGGCCACGCTTCTCGATATGCTTCACGAGCGTAGGAATGCTGCTCTTGATATATATCATCAGGTCTGGGAGTTTCACCAGACTGATCATCAGATCGAAGAGATCGGTATAGTTCTTGAAATCCCTGTCGCTCATCATACCGATATCGTGAAGATTAGGCGCAAAGATACGCGCATCCTCGAAGATGGTTCTATCCTGTACGATGGTCTGCTCTGAACGGGAAATCTCCACAATATCATGGAATCGCTTGTTCAGGAAGTAAATCTGAAGATTAAACGACCAACGTTCCATATCCTTGTAATAATCAGCCAGATATGGATTATTATCTACCGGCTCGAAATTAGCTTTCCAGCCATATCTCTTGGCAAGCATCTTGGTTAATGTTGTCTTGCCGCTACCTATATTTCCTGCTATTGCTATATGCATTTTTGTTAATGTTAAATGTTGAATTGGACTAGCGATGGAATCGCTAGGAACGGGGGCGCAAGGGGGGGGGAAAAGGTTCTTTTTAGCCTTTTACCCTTTTACCTTTAAGAGAACAGCCCGAAGAGCTTGGCATCTATCTTATCTATGATTT
>ERZ791760.297-NODE-297-length-25744-cov-3.277823_pt1 | contig 25744 bp, 18 predicted proteins | sample MGYA00509950_ERZ791760 | MGnify/ENA primary metagenome ERZ791760 (study PRJEB30046, sample SAMN00792002) | human gut metagenome | study: EMG produced TPA metagenomics assembly of the A metagenome-wide association study of gut microbiota in type 2... | reverse complement strand
GCTGGGCCAGCTGGTGAGCGTGGCGATGGCCGCCCGGCTCACCGCCAAAGTGGCGGCTGGCTGGGGCGAACCGCTGGCGGAGGCGCCCGGCTCTGTTTTGTTCCCGACGCCAGAGGCCCTGTCCCGGGCCGATCCGCAGGCGCTTAAGGCGCTGGGGATGCCGCTGCGACGCGCGGAGGCGCTGATCCACCTCGCCCGGGCGGCGCTCAGCGGCGAGCTGCCCCTGACGGCGCCGGCGGATATTGACGCCGGGCTGCGTCAACTGCAGACCCTGCCCGGGATTGGCCGCTGGACGGCAAACTACTTTGCCCTGCGCGGCTGGCAGGCGAAAGATATCTTTTTGCCGGATGATTACCTGATTAAACAGCGCTTTCCGGGAATGCCCCCGGCCGCCATCGCCCGCTATGCCCGCCGCTGGCAGCCGATGCGATCCTACGCGCTGTTGCATATCTGGTATACCGATGACTGGGCGCCGGCGGCGGAATAGCCGCCCGGGGCGCATACCACTGGTATCGGGACGCTGAAATCCCTATAATTGCCGCGTTTGGCGGTCCGCCGCCACCCTCCATCTCTATCCAGGTTAATCAGGTCGCAAAAATTTATGACTGATATGTCCCATCAGTGCGTCATTGTAGGCATCGCCGGCGCATCGGCTTCTGGCAAAAGTCTTATCGCCAGTACTCTCTATCGCGAATTGCGTGAACAAGTTGGCGACGAACATATTGGCGTCATTCCGGAAGACAGCTATTACAAAGATCAAAGCCATCTGTCGATGGAAGAGCGCGTCAAAACCAACTATGACCACCCGAGCTCAATGGACCACAGTCTGTTGTTCCAGCATTTGCAGATGCTGAAAAGCGGCCAGCCGATTGAACTGCCGGTATATAGCTACGTCGAGCATACCCGCACGCCGAACACCATTCACGTCGAGCCGAAGAAGGTGATTATCCTTGAAGGGATCCTGCTGCTGACCGATGCGCGCCTGCGTAACGAGCTCAACTTCTCTATTTTCGTCGACACCCCTCTCGATATTTGCCTGATGCGCCGTATTAAGCGCGACGTTAACGAGCGCGGCCGCTCCATGGACTCGGTGATGGCCCAGTATCAGAAAACTGTGCGCCCGATGTTCCTGCAGTTTATTGAACCGTCGAAGCAGTATGCCGACATCATCGTGCCGCGCGGCGGCAAAAACCGCATCGCTATTGATATTCTGAAGGCCAAAATCAGTCAGTTCTTTGAATAACCTGGCCGAATTGTGTAACGTGCAAAGAGTAGCCCTGTTGCCCTCTCCGCCGCGAAGCGTGCGGGAAGCAGCCTTATAAGGAGAAAGCCCATGCGTCTGTGTGACCGAGATATCGAAGCCTGGTTGGATGAAGGGCGACTCGCCATCAATCCGCGTCCGCCCGTTGAGCGTATTAATGGCGCGACGGTTGATGTACGGCTGGGTAATAAATTCCGCACCTTCCGTGGTCACACGGCGCCGTTTATCGATTTAAGCGGCCCGAAGGCCGAGGTCAGCGCCGCGCTGGACCGGGTGATGAGCGAAGAGATCGTCCTGCCGGAAGGGGAAGCCTTTTTCCTGCATCCGGGCGAACTGGCGCTGGCGGTGACCTACGAGTCTGTCACCCTGCCTGCCGACCTGGTAGGCTGGCTGGACGGACGCTCCTCGCTGGCGCGCCTGGGGCTGATGGTGCACGTTACCGCGCACCGTATCGACCCAGGCTGGTCCGGCTGCATCGTGCTTGAGTTTTACAACTCCGGCAAGCTGCCGCTGGCGCTACGCCCGGGGATGCCCATCGGCGCGCTGAGCTTTGAACCGTTATCGGGCCCGGCGGCCCGGCCGTATAACCGCCGTGAAGACGCCAAATATCGCGACCAGCAGGGCGCGGTGGCGAGCCGAATCGACAAGGATTGATAACGTCAACGGGGTGTTGCTGAGGGTGCCATGAGACGAATACTGACAACGCTGATGATCCTGCTGGCGGTCATTGTCGCCGGGCTTACCTCGTTGGTATTGCTGGTCAATCCCAACGATTTTCGCGCCTATATGGTGCATGAGGTGGCAGAGCGCAGCGGTTATCAGCTTGACCTTGATGGCCCGCTGCGCTGGCACGTCTGGCCGCAGCTCAGCATTCTCAGCGGACGGATGACGCTGACCGCCCGAGGCGCCGAAGAGCCGGTGATCCGCGCCGACAATATGCGCCTCGACGTGGCGCTGCTGCCGCTGCTCTCGCATCAGCTGCAGGTGAAGCAGGTGATGCTCAAGGGCGCGGTGATCCAGCTGACCCCGAAAACCGAGGCGGTTCGCGACAGCTCAGCGCCGGTGGTGCCGCATGACAACACCCTGCCGCTGGCCCCGGAGGATCGAGGATGGTCCTACGATGTGCGTCAGCTGCAGGTGGCCGACAGCGTGCTCTTCTTCCAGCATGACAACGGCGAGCAGGTGACCGTGCGCGATATCCGTCTGCAGATGGAGCAGGATGAGAATCACCGGGCCACCGTGGATTTCTCCGGCCGGGTGAACCGCGACCAGCGCGACCTGGCGCTGAACTTCTCCGCCACCGTGCAGGGCGGCGATTATCCGCACTCCTTAAAAGCCGACTTTACCCAGCTTAGCTGGCAGCTGCGCGGCGCCGAGCTGCCACCGGAGGGCATTAATGGTCAGGGAAGTCTGCAGGCCAGCTGGCAGGAAGATGACAAGACCCTGCGTTTTGACAACCTGAATCTGATGGCTAACCGCAGCACCGTTATCGGCAGCGGCAGCGTGGTGCTGGGGGATCGCCCGGACTGGTCATTGGATTTGCACGCCACCACTCTCGATCTCGATAGTCTGCTGGCGCAAAGGTCGCCGGCGACGGACAGTAGCGCCAGTCAGCAGGGCCAGAGTCAGACGCGACCGCTGCGCCCGGTGATCGCCGACAGCGATGAGCGCGAAGATTACCAGAGCCTGCGCGGCTTCAACGGCCGAATGGCCCTGAGCGCCGACCAGCTGCAGTGGCGCGGTCTGAACTTCACCCAGGTGCAGAGCGAAATCAGCAACCAGCAGGGGCTGCTGACGGTCAGCAAAATGCAGGGCAATCTTGATGGCGGGCAGCTCTCTCTCCCTGGCACCCTGGATGCCCGCGGCGACACGCCGCTGGCGACGTTCCAGCCGGCGCTGCAGAATGTGGAGATCGGTTCGCTGATCAAAGCCTTTAACTATTCCTTAAACCTGACCGGCAAGCTGTCGCTGAGCGGCGAATTTTCCGGAACGCGCATTGACGCCGATGATTTCCGTCGCCACTGGCAGGGACAGGCTCAGCTCCAGATGGCCGATACCCGCACCGAAGGGCTGAACTTCCAGCAGCTGGTGCAGCAGGCCGTGGAGCGCAGCACCAACGTGCGGGCGCAGGAAAATTACGACAATGCCACCCGCCTGGATTCCGTGAGCAGCCGGCTGACGCTGGATAACGGGCTGGTGACGCTGAACCGCCTGCAGGGGCAGTCCGACGTGATGGCGATGACCGGCGAAGGACAGCTCGATCTGCAGAAAGAGAACTGCGATATGCGCTTCAACGTGCGCGTGCTCGGCGGCTGGAAAGGGGAGGGCAAGCTTATCGACCGCCTGAAACAGACCGCTATCCCGCTGCGCATCTACGGCGAGTGGCAGTCGCTGAGCTACAGTCTGCAGGTCGACCAGATCCTGCGCAAACAGCTGCAGGATGAAGCGAAGCAGCGCCTCAACGACTGGGTTGAGCGTAATAAAGGCAGCAAAGACGGCAACGATGCCAAAAAGCTGCTCGATAAGTTGTAATTCCTACCACCGCGGCCCGGAAGTTTTCGGGCTGTGTTTATCGTCAAAGCGTAATGTCACAATGATGCCGGGTGGCGGCTGCGCCTGACCCGGCCTGGGATGTGCGCAATATCATCCGTTTGCGTCGCCACTTAATGTAGGCCTGATAAGCGCAGCGCCATCAGGCAGTGTGGCATCTACGCCTGACCCGGTCTGGATTATACGGTGGGTGTCATCCCCCGATTAGTTCGCCATCCCGTAGGCCTGATAAGCGAAGCGCCATCAGGCATTAAACAGGATACCTGGCTATCAATTTTACGGCCCGGGGTCCCCCGGGCCGTTTTATGCCTGACGATTACACCTCATAATCCAGCTCATCCTGCTTTACCGGCGGGACGATCTGCACCTTCTGCACCCGATGGCTGTCGACCTGCAGCGTGCGCAGCGTATAACCGTCAATCTCAATGGTCTCCCCCACCTGCGGCACATGCTGCAAATACTCCATCAACAGACCGGCGACGGTGTGGTACTCCCGTTTATCATCCAGCGGCAGCGGAACGTACTGCACCAGGTCCTCCAGCGGCATATGGCCATTGACCGTCCACGAACCGTCCTGATGATGCTGAATATCGTGCCGGGCATCGATCTCCTCCACCTCATTGGGCAGATTGCCGGCGATGGTCTCCATCACGTCGCTGAGGGTCACAATCCCCTCGACGGAACCAAACTCATCGACCACAAAGGCAAAATGGGTGCGGGCCTGGCGGAACTGCTCGAGCGCCGAGAGGAGCGGCAGCCCCTCCGGGAAGACCAGCGGTTGACGCACCAGCGCCTGCAGATCCAGCGGCTCCTGACGCAGGGACTGCTGGAGCAGGTCAATAACATGCACCACCCCCAGCAGATCTTCATTATCCTTCCCGCCGGTGACCACCAGCCGGGTATGCTGATTTTTCTCCACCAGGCTGCGGATCTCTTCCTCCGGCGCGCTAAGGTTGATGCGCTCGATATCATGGCGCGACGTCATAATACTGCTGACGCTGCGCTGATTAAGGTTCAGCACCCGCTCAATCATCAGTCTTTCCTGCGGATTAAACAGTGGATGTTGATCCTGATCGGCGACCAGCGACGCCGTGTCAGCATCCAGTTCAGCTTTTTCTTTCTGCCCGCTCAGCAGATTCATCACCGCCTCGGTAGTGCGCTGACGCAGCGTCATATTGGCGGAGAGGAAGCGACGGCGGTTAAACTGCGCCAGCTGATTAAGCGCTTCAATCATGACCGAGAAGCCAATGGCCGCATATAAATAGCCTTTCGGAATGATAAAGCTGAAGCCTTCAGCAATCAGGCTGAAGCCGATCATCAGCAGGAAGCTTAGACAGAGGATCACGATGGTCGGGTGGCTGTTAACGAAGCGCGTCAGCGCCTTGCTGGCCATCAGCATCAGGCTGATGGCGATAACCACCGCGGCCATCATCACCGCCAGGTGATCGACCATGCCGACGGCGGTGATCACCGAGTCAAGCGAGAAGATGGCGTCGAGCACCACGATCTGCGCCACGACGGCCCAGAATTTCGCCCCTTTGCGCTGGGTGGGGTTATCGCTGTCTTTCCCCTCCAGCCGCTCATTAAGCTCGACGGTCGCTTTAAACAGCAGAAACAGGCCGCCAAACAGCATAATCAAATCGCGAGCGCTAAAGCTGAAGTCGTGAAAAACAATCAGCGGTTTGGTCAGGGTGACCAGCCAGGAGATAGAGGCCAGCAGCAGAAGACGCATGACCATCGCCAGCATCAGGCCAGTGATCCGCGCGCGGTCGCGCTGGGCGGGAGGGAGTTTCTCGGCGAGGATAGCGATAAAGACCAGGTTATCGATACCCAACACCAGTTCGATAACCACCAGCGTGACGAGACCTGCCCAGATTGACGGATCGGCAATCCATTCCATATGTATTAAAACCTGTACGACTGCGGTATGTGTTACCACGATCATGGATAAGATGAGTCTAAAATGCAATAACGACGCGGATATCGCCCTGCCGTGGGTGGATATATTTCCAGCGGATTAAGCGAACCGATAAGAATTATGTTCCGGAAAAGAACAGTGAAAAAATAACACCATGGCGGCGACCATGGAATAAGCTTGCCGATATCAGAACTTTTTCCGCTGCGTTTCAGCGAGGGCGGCAAAAGGGCTTCCTCCCGCGGTTCGTCACGGCGAGCGCGGATGCGCAGAGCAGAAGCGAAGCGCGAAGCCCGCTCACAAAACCGGCATAATTCATATTATGAAGTGAGTGCAGAATAGGGCGGATCGCAGTTCACCGCCGCGGATTCAGGCTAATATGTCGTCATATCCGGCTGTTTATGCTGAAATATATTGCCTGGCGAAATTTATTATCTATATCTATTCTTTCCAGGCATACGCGCGGCGCGGCGGGGCCAGCGGCCAACAGACCCCGATAGACGGGCCTCTCAGCCACATCGCGCGGCGCAAAGGAACGAGCCGCTGAATAACCTGAACGAAAATAAGATTATTCTCACTTCTGACTGTTGGTAAAAGGGAGTTGTGTGTATTCTTTTACGTGACAGTGAATTTAAGAATTTGGCGGGCAGATGCCCGGGCAGTATCCGTGTATTATCAGTTTCAATGGATTTGTGACATGTACAATTTTGCAAAACCGCGTGTTTTGCAACCAAACAGGTGAAGATGAATATGGCGAATTTGAAAGCGGTTATTCCGGTCGCAGGACTAGGCATGCATATGCTGCCGGCCACAAAGGCAATTCCAAAGGAGATGCTGCCGATCGTTGATAAGCCAATGATTCAGTACATCGTTGACGAAATCGTCGCCGCCGGGATCAAAGAGATTGTTCTGGTGACGCACTCCTCGAAGAACGCGGTGGAAAACCACTTCGACACCTCCTACGAGCTGGAAGCCCTGCTGGAACAGCGCGTGAAGCGCCAGCTGCTGGCGGAAGTGCAGGCCATTTGCCCGCCGGGCGTGACCATCATGAACGTGCGTCAGGCGCAGCCGCTGGGCCTGGGCCACTCCATCCTCTGCGCCCGGCCGGTAGTCGGCGACAACCCGTTTGTGGTGGTCCTGCCGGATATCATCCTTGACGGCGGCACCGCTGACCCGCTGCGCTATAACCTCGCCGCTATGATCGCCCGCTTTAACGAGACCGGCCGCAGCCAGGTGCTGGCGAAACGCATGCCGGGCGATCTTTCCGAATACTCCGTCATCCAGACCAAAGAGCCGATGGTGGCTGAAGGCCAGGTGGCGCGTATCGTTGAGTTTATTGAAAAACCGGACGAACCGCAGACCCTGGACTCCGATCTGATGGCGGTGGGGCGCTACGTGCTGTCGGCGGATATATGGGCCGAACTGGAACGTACCGAGCCGGGCGCATGGGGCCGTATCCAACTGACCGACGCCATTGCCGAACTGGCGAAGAAGCAGTCCGTCGACGCGATGCTGATGACCGGCGAAAGCTACGACTGCGGGAAGAAAATGGGCTACATGCAGGCCTTCGTCACCTACGGCATGCGTAACCTGAAAGAAGGCGCCAAATTCCGCGAAAGTATTAAAAAACTGCTGGCCTGAGCGCCAGCCTGAAACCGAGCGGCAAGGCTGAAGCATTCGTCCTGCCGCGCAAAAAGTTATGCAGAAATTATTCATAACGCGAATGTTATAACGATTGTAAAGAAACGTATGGCTTCGGAGACTTCTGGTAGTTTGTCTCTGGCCTCTGTGGTGCAATGGTCGGAGTAGCGGCAATAATGCTTTATGAATAGTCACTTAGTGCGACAATTCCTAAAGCGCAGGGAAAGCGGTCAACGACAGCCAAAAATAAAACTTGACTGCGATCATGTTTCCGCTTTAAACATCTCACTTGCATGCATAAAAATGTGAAATGAATTGGCATGCGAGCTGGTACAGACATTACGGATAATCCCTGAGCACGGCAGTGGACATCATCGAAGGATCACAGGTATATGAACTGGCAACTCATCTCATTTTTTGGCGATAGCACCGTTTTGCTGCCAAGCGCAGCGGCGCTGTTTATTGTCCTGATGCTGCGTAAAACGTCGCGGTTGCTGGCGTGGCAGTGGAGTTTGCTGTTCGGCATCACCGGCGCTATCGTCTGCGCCTCCAAACTGGCCTTTATGGGCTGGGGTCTGGGTATTCGCGAGCTGGATTACACCGGCTTCAGCGGCCACTCAGCGCTTTCCGCGGCCTTCTGGCCTATCTTCCTGTGGCTGCTCAGCGCCCGTTTCTCCGTTGGTCTGCGTAAAGCGGCCGTTATTACCGGCTATGTTTTGGCCACCGTAGTGGGCTATTCGCGGCTGGTCATCCATGCGCATTCCGTCTCGGAAGTGATTGCCGGCCTGCTGCTGGGCGCTGCTGGCAGCGCTTTGTTCCTGATACTGCAAAAAAGTACTTCTGATTCGGTGTATAAGACTATCCCTTGGGGTGGGGTTGCGTGTCTGATAATGGTTCCGCTTGTCCTGTTACATTCCGGCAGTAAAGCACCGACTCAATCCCTGTTGGGGCAAATCGCCACCGTAATTGGGCCGCTGGATAAACCTTTTACCAGAGAAGACCTTCACAAGCAGGCATGGTAATCTCCATTTGTTTTACAGGAGAAATTAAGTTTTCGCCGGTTAATTAGACAAATAAGAAAATAATCTACTATATACTCGGTAATTGATAATTCATATTTATGAAATAATGAAGTGCTACTACATTGTTATTGCATATTTTCCTGGATATAGCCTTGATCAGACGTTTCTTAAATGCGCTGAGACGTTACCTGATGCACATTCAATGAATATCCAGACACAGGAAACTATTAGAAATTGTAGTTGACTATAACGCCATCATCTGATTTTTGCATGATGATGAGCTATGGGAAAAGATCTTTTTTTACAGACAGTTAGCTGCATGTGTGATGATGTAGCAGTTCCGGGAAGATCTCTAACCCTGGAAGTCAGCGAATAATCTTAATTGGTGACCCGCTTATTTTTTGTCAGTAGAACGACAGGCGGCATTAATTGGCAGATATTCGGTAACAACACTCCCAATTGTGACCGAAATCCCGTAAACTTAACGCCGCCAAAAATAATGGCCTGACCAATTATTCATCCACAGGTCGATAAAAAATTAAGTCGTTCAGGTAGTCAGTGCGCTGGTAGCTGTTAAGCCAGGGGCGGTAGCGTCGCTGAAGCCGCTTGCTGCAGCACAGAGGTTCTCTTCAACGGCTGAAAAATCGTCCCGGTCAGGATGATCGCCCTCACTAGATATCTATCAGTTTTCTACGGATATCCTCAGAAGTTGGCCAGGAGCGGCTGCTGATATCGCCTGGACATTAACTTTCCTGTCTCATCCATAGCCTGTAGGGTAAAATTCGCCTACATTGTGAGCTGAGTGGATGTTATAAGGCTAACAAGCAGCTTAGGGTAAATGTACTTGCCTCGCCGGTGTTGCACAGCGAAGTCAGCTGGTGCCGCGAGCGCTTTCTATCTTGGTATTCCCCTTATTCTCATTGAGATACGACAGCGGGGCTGAAAATGGATCTTGTACAATGATAAAAATTGCGCGCATTGCCGTGACGTTGGGTTTGCTTTCCTCACTGGGAGCCCAGGCTTACGCGGCCGGGTTAGTGGTAAATGACAACGATTTGCGTAACGACCTGGCCTGGCTTTCCGATCGCGGAGTCATCCATCTGAGCCTGTCGACGTGGCCGCTGAGCCAGGAAGAGATCGCCCGGACGCTGAAAAAGGCCAAACCGTCCTATTCTTCTGAGCAAGTGGTCCTGGCTCGAATTAACCAGCGACTGTCTGCCTTAAAAGCCGATTTCCGGGTCACCGGCTACACTTCAACCGACAAGCCGGGCACTCCGCAGGGGTTTGGCCAGACGCAGCCGGCGGATAATTCGTTAGGCCTGGCGTTCAATAACAGCGGTGAGTGGTGGGATGTCCACCTCCAGGGCAACGTCGAAGGGGGAGAGCGGATCAGCAACGGATCGCGCTTCAATGCCAACGGCGCCTACGGCGCGGTGAAGTTCTGGAACCAGTGGCTCTCCTTTGGTCAGGTACCACAGTGGTGGGGACCGGGCTATGAAGGTAGCCTGATCCGCGGGGATGCCATGCGACCGATGACCGGTTTGCTGATGCAGCGAGCCGAGCAGGCGGCGCCGGAAACCTGGTGGTTGCGCTGGGTAGGCCCATGGCAGTACCAGATCTCCGCTAGCCAGATGAATCAGTACACCGCTGTGCCACACACTAAAATTATCGGTGGCCGTTTCACCTTTACGCCGTTCCAGTCATTAGAATTAGGTGCATCACGTATTATGCAGTGGGGTGGGGAAGGGCGGCCTGAATCACTTAGTAACTTCTGGGATGGTTTAACAGGCAAGGATAATACCGCCGCAAACGATCCCAATGAACCGGGCAACCAACTGGCCGGTTTTGACTTTAAGTTCAAACTGGAGCCAACGCTTGGCTGGCCGGTGAGCTTCTACGGGCAGATGATCGGCGAGGATGAGTCTGGTTTTCTTCCTTCAGCAAATATGTTCCTTGGCGGTGTTGAAGGACACCATGGGTGGGGCAAAGATGCGGTTAACTGGTACGTGGAAGCGCATGACACGCGTACCAATATGAGCCGGACCAATTACAGTTATACGCATCATATCTATAAGGATGGCTACTATCAGCAGGGTTATCCTCTGGGTGACGCAATGGGCGGTGATGGTCAACTCGTTGCCGGTAAGGTTGAGCTTATTACGGAGGATAACCAGCGCTGGAGTACACGCTTAGTATACGCGAAGGTCAACCCGGAGAATCAGTCGATCAACAAAGCGTTCCCTCATGCGGATACTCTGAAAGGTGTACAGCTGGGCTGGAGCGGAGATGTTTATCAGTCGGTTCGTCTGAATACCTCTTTGTGGTACACAAACGCGAACAATAGCGACAGCGATGACGTTGGGGCCAGTGCAGGGATAGAGATACCATTTAGTTTATAAGGCTGAATGCTGAAAACAGGGGAGAGAGGGTGGTAGCGCTGCAGGACGCAGTCAGCTTTTATCTTTCCACAAGCCGGCAGGGAAGTAACGGCTATGACAGCTGCTCAGGAATTGGCAAATTTTGATTTACTGATGATGTGACATTATGAAGAAAAAACTTGTTAGATTTTCGGCATTAGCATTGGCAATTGGGTTTTTATCGGGTTGTACGATTATTCCTGGGCAGGGATTAAATAGCCTGCGTAAGAATGTTGTAGAACTTCCGGACAGCGACTACGATCTGGATAAACTGGTCAATGTGTACCCAATGACACCTGGCTTGATCGATAAACTGCGCCCGGAAAGCGTAATGGCACGTTCTAACCCTCAGTTAGATAGTTTGCTCCGAAGTTATGAATATCGCATAGGAGTGGGCGATGTGTTGATGGTTACGGTCTGGGATCACCCGGAACTAACCACGCCTGCAGGCCAGTACCGTAGCGCCAGCGACACCGGTAACTGGGTAAATGCAGACGGTACCATTTTCTATCCTTATATCGGTAAAGTTCAGGTGGCTGGTAAAACGCTGAGCCAGGTGCGCCAGGAAATTACTAGCCGACTTACCACCTATATTGAAAGCCCGCAGGTAGATGTGAGTATTGCTGCATTTCGGTCGCAAAAAGTATATGTCACTGGTGAAGTAACTACATCGGGTAAACAAGCGATAACTAATATCCCACTAACAGTAATGGATGCGATTAATGCCGCGGGCGGATTGGCTGCCGATGCTGACTGGCGCAATGTAGTGCTGACGCATGACGGCAAAGATACTAAAATTTCCTTGTATGCCTTAATGCAAAAAGGGGATTTAACACAGAATCATCTACTATATCCTGGCGATATTCTGTTTGTACCCCGTAATGACGACTTGAAAGTCTTCGTGATGGGGGAAGTAGGTAAACAGAGCACCATGAAAATGGATCGCAGTGGTATGACGCTGGCTGAAGCATTGGGTAATGCTGAAGGCATCTCTCAGTCGATGAGCGATGCAACGGGGATTTTTGTAGTTCGTCAACTGAAAGGCGATAAACAAGGTAAGATCGCAAATATCTATCAATTAAATGCGCAGGATGCTTCGGCAATGGTTCTGGGAACGGAGTTCCAGTTAGAACCGTATGATATCGTATACGTGACTACAGCTCCTTTGGTTCGCTGGAACCGTGTCATTTCTCAGCTTGTCCCAACAATCACCGGTGTTCATGATATGACAGAAACAGTTCGTTATATTAAGAGATGGCCCAACTAATGTTTGATTCAATTTTAATCGTATGCACGGGGAATATTTGCCGCTCACCGATTGGTGAACGATTATTACGCCGGGCATTACCAAATAAGAAAATTGATTCTGCCGGAGTCGGAGCGCTGATAGACCACGCAGCTGATGCTTCTGCAATTCGGACGGCTGAGAAACATGGTCTGTCCCTTGAAGGCCATAAGGGAAGGCAATTTACTCCTGCTCTAGGAGGGCAGTACGATTTAGTATTGGTAATGGAGCGTAGCCATCTAGAACAGGTTAGCCGAATTGCACCAGAAGTCCGAGGCAAAACTATGCTGTTTGGTCACTGGTTGGAAGGCAAAGAGATCCCAGATCCTTATCGTAAAAGCGACGAGGCATTTGATTCTGTATATCAGTTAATTGACATTGCCAGCCAGCGTTGGGCTGCCAAATTGAGTGGATAATTTTCAGGAAACACTGTATGACTTCAGTCACAACAAACAAACCGGCAACACCGGATTCTGATGAAATCGATCTGGGGCGCCTTATTGGTGAGTTGATCGATCATCGAAAATTAATTATTGCTATAACGACCGGGTTTACAGTACTTTCAGTACTTTATGCGCTATTAGCTACTCCGATCTACCAAGCAGATGCACTAATTCAGGTGGAGCAGAAACAGGGAAACGCGATCTTAAGTAGTTTGAGTCAGATGTTACCTGATGGCCAGCCGCAGTCAGCTCCGGAAATAGCCTTATTACAGTCTAGGATGATACTTGGTAAGACTGTGGATGATTTGAACTTACAGGCACAGGTAAGACCAAAATATTTTCCTCTTGTAGGCCGCGGTTTAGCACGAATTATGGGTGATAAACCAGGGAATATTGCTATTAGTCGCATTTATTTACCTAGTCGAGGTGATGATGAAAGTGCGCCAAAAGTTATTCTTACTGTGAAAGATGATAAACATTATCTGGTTGAGGGCGATGATTTTAGTGCTAATGGTACTGTAGGGACGTTACTTAATGAACATGGCATCTCTCTTTTAGTTAACTCAATTGATGCAAAACCGGGCGATAAGTTCACTGTTAGCCAGTTGACGAGATTGAAAGCTATTACTGATCTTCAGGAGATCTTTAGCGTTGCCGATCAAGGTAAAGACACTGGGATGTTGGAGCTAACATTAAGTGGAGATAATCCTGAGCTGATATCTCGCATACTTGATAGCATTAGCCAGAACTATTTGACCCAGAATATCGATCGGCAAGCTGCGCAGGATGCAAAAAGCTTAGAGTTCCTAAATGAACAATTGCCGAAAGTTCGTAGTGATCTGGATATTGCAGAAGATAAGTTAAATGCTTATCGCAAACAGAAAGACTCTGTTGACCTAACCATGGAGGCTAAATCAGTTCTGGAGCAAATTGTTAATGTTGACAATCAACTTAACGGCTTGACTTTCCGTGAAGCGGAAATATCACAACTATATACCAAAGAGCACCCGACCTATAAAGCATTAATGGAGAAGCGACAAACACTGCAGGAAGAGAAATCCAAGCTCAATAAACGGGTGAGTAGCATGCCATCTACGCAGCAGGAAGTATTACGTTTGAGTAGGGATGTAGAGTCCGGTCGTGCTGTGTATTTACAGTTGTTGAATCGTCAGCAAGAACTAAATATTGCTAAATCAAGTGCTATTGGTAATGTGCGGATTATAGATAACGCAATAACTGAACCTGATCCCGTAAAACCCAAAAAAGTGTTGGTGGTTGCAATTGGCATTATTTTGGGCCTGTTTGTTTCGATCAGTCTAGTACTGGTAAAGGTTTTCTTACGTCGTGGTATTGAATCCCCTGAACAACTGGAAGAGATCGGTGTCAACGTTTATGCTAGCGTTCCAGTTTCGGAGTGGTTGGCAAAAAATAACCGTAAATCTAAGCAATTACGTAAGAATGAATCTGATGCTCTGCTCGCAGTAGAGAATCCGGCTGATTTGGCGGTTGAGGCCATTCGTAGTTTACGCACTAGTCTACATTTTGCGATGATGGAAGCCAAAAATAACGTGCTTATGATTTCCGGTGCTAGTCCTAATGCAGGTAAAACATTTATCAGCAGTAACCTAGCGGCAACTATCGCATTAACCGGGAAAAAAGTGCTGTTCATAGATGCTGACTTACGTAAAGGCTATGTACACAAAATGTTTGGCCGTAAGCAGGATAAAGGATTGTCAGAGATCTTAGCTGGACAAGTGGCTGCAGAAACAGTGATCGAAAAAGTTACTGGCGGTGAGTTTGATTATATCGGTCGTGGGCAAATTCCTCCGAATCCTGCAGAATTGCTCATGCATCCACGTTTTGAAAAATTATTAAAATGGGCAACTCAAGTTTATGATTTAATCATCATCGATACTCCACCAATTTTGGCTGTTACCGATGCTGCAATCATTGGTCGTTATGCTGGTACATCTTTATTGGTTGCACGCTTTGAAGAAAATACTGCGAAAGAAATTGAAGTTAGTATGAAGCGATTTGAACAAAGTGGTGTAATTGTAAAAGGCTGTATTCTAAATGGTGTCGTGAAAAAGGCTAGCAGCTATTATGGCTATGGCTATAACCATTATGGTTATTCTTATTCTGATAAAAAACACGATTAATTTTATACTCTGGACTCTATGCAATGTAGAGTCCACCTATTTTCTCCAGAATATTTCCCGCCCTTTTTATCTACCCGTGTCGATGAGGGAATTATGACGCATTTTTCAAAAAACGTAAGTTGTAGCGTGGCGTTGGCTTTGGCGGACTTCGTTAGCTTTGTGCTTTCGTTGTACTTGGCATTAGGAGTACTTTCGGTAACTCTACCTGATTTCCATCAGCGAGTTCCAAAAAACCAAATAGAGGGGTGGATTGGACTGCACTGGTTATTAGGGGCGTGTTGCGTAGTATGGTATGGTGTTCGTTTACGTCATTATTTTTACCGTAAAACTTTTTGGTTCGAATTAAAAGAGATATTACGTACTCTGGCTATTTTTGCAGTAATAGAAATGGCTGTGATGGCATTTGCCAACTGGTATTTTTCCAGGTATGCATGGCTTTTGACTTGGCTTTTTGCAGCTGCGTTGGTGCCTTTTGTAAGGATGTCAGTCAAATATGTGCTAAATACTTTTGGGCTTTGGATGCGTGATACCTGGATTATTGGTAGCGGGAAGAATGCACAGGAGGCATATAAAGCAATTAATAGTGAAAATAATCTGGGGTTAAATGTAGTTGGATTTATCAGCAATGCTGAGGATAATAAATTAGGCATGATGATTGATGGTATTCAAGTTATTCAGTCTGATACTACTTGGATAAAAAATATTGATAAAAGGGCACAGTTCATTGTTGCAGTTGAGTCCCACCAAAGTGATATCCGTAATAAATGGTTGCGCGAATTTATGATTCGTGGATATCGCTATGTATCGGTAATTCCAACTCTACGCGGTATGCCATTAGATAGCACTGACATGTCATTCATCTTTAGTCATGAAGTAATGATATTTCGAGTTCAGCAAAATTTAGCTAAATGGTCATCGAGAATTCTTAAGCGTACATTTGATATTGTTGGGGCTCTGGGAATAATTCTTCTTCTTTCGCCATTATTAATTTATATTAGTAGAAAGGTAAGAAAGGACGGCGGTACAGCTATATACGGGCATGAGCGTGTAGGTAAGGGTGGTAAACCATTTAAATGCCTCAAATTCCGTTCAATGGTTGTAAATTCTAAAGAAGTATTAGAAGAGCTGTTGGCAAATGATCCAGAAGTAAAAGCAGAATGGGATGCAACTTTCAAACTGAAAAACGATCCTCGCATTACTAGTATTGGTCATTTTTTACGTAGGACAAGTTTGGATGAACTTCCTCAATTGTTCAATGTGCTTAAAGGGGAGATGAGTTTAGTAGGGCCACGGCCGATCATTACAGCGGAGTTAGAGCGATATAACGATGAGGTCGACTACTATCTATTAAGTAAACCTGGGATGACTGGGCTATGGCAGGTGAGCGGGCGTAGTGATGTCGATTATGATACTCGTGTGTACTTGGATGCGTGGTATGTAAAAAACTGGTCTATGTGGAATGATATCGCAATCTTGTTCAAAACCATAAATGTTGTATTAAAAAAAGATGGCGCTTATTGACCTTTATTTTGTGAGAAAGAAAATGGGAAAAAAGAAAATATTATTTGATACTCGTTGGATAGGTGAGCATGGTATAGGTAGATTTGCTAAGGAAGTTAGAGACTCAAAATTAACTATACAGGACTTAAAACTACCATGGAAACCTACAAATCCGCTTGATACAATATTATTGACTATTTATTTAATTTTTAAAAAAGATATCTATTTTTCACCTGGATACAACGCGCCTTTTTTTTTCCTTAAACGATCTATAATCACGATTCATGATCTTAATCATATAGATATTCCTTATAACAGTTCCTTTCTTAAAAGAATTTATTATAAGTTTGTGCTTAAAAGAGCTTGCAGAAAAGCGTTATGTATACTAACCGTATCTGAATTTTCTAAGAAGAGGATTTGTGAATGGTCGGGTCGAAACGCGGATGAAGTTTTTGTAGTAGGAAATGGAGTGTCCAAAGAGTTTCTTATAAATCACCCAACACCCAAGAAAGAACAAATATTAATGGTTGGTAACAGGAAAAAACATAAAAATGAATTGAATGCACTAATAGCTTTTTATAAGTCAAATATACCCTCATCGGTTAAGCTAGTTTTTACAGGTTCTATTACCAATGAATTAGATATAATTATCGATCGTAACAGGCTTAGGGATAGGGTATCTTTTCTTGGTACAGTATCAAATACTAAACTTGCCGAGTTATATAGAGAATCCTTATTTTTGCTATTTCCTTCGTTATATGAAGGTTTCGGTCTCCCGATAGTGGAGTCAATGGCTTGCGGAACTCCAGTTATAATCTCTAATAGCACATCTTTACCTGAAGTTGCTGGAGGGGCTGCTATTATTGTAAACCCAGATGATGTAGAGGATATAAAAGATAAAATTGAAAAATTATATCATGATGCAGAACTTCAAAATAAACTTATCGAAAAGGGTCTTTTAAATATTGAAAGATATACTTGGGAAATGACTCGCAATAAATTTGAAACAATAATGAATAGATATATTTAACTTTGTTCATAAATAAAAATATATTTATGGAGAGATTAGATGAAAAAAATGTTGATAATACTCATAGCCGTTTTTAATCCGTGCTACTCCTTCGAATTAGGTATTGGAACACATTTTTCCTCTTATCCGGGGCAACCGGATAAATATCTTCGGCTCATCAAATCTTATGGTTTTACATCAATTAGAGATGACTATACGTGGAATAAAATTGAAGACGTCAAGGATGATTTTAATTCACGTGGTAAAATTGCTAAAGTTGATAAGGCTATAAATCAAGCTGCATCTTTCAATATAAATACTTTAGTCGTATTGGATTATGGTAATAAACATTATAACTCTAATTATTATCCAAATACTGAAGAGTCTTTAAACGCTTATAATAGGTATGTTGAATGGACAGCCAGACATCTAAAGGGGAAAGTAAAATATTATGAGATTTGGAATGAATGGACAATAGGTACAGGGATTAAAAAAGATGGGAAAATCCCACCATCGGTTGATGATTATTATAATTTAGTAAAACTAACCAGTGCCACGATCAGGAAAGAAGATCCTAATGCTATTATTCTGGCGGGGTCAATTAATCCATTATCCGATAAACCTAGATTTATCGGCGTAAGTGATGAGCAATGGATAACGGCTTTAATAAAAAAAGGGATGCTGGAGTATATAGATGGGATTTCATTACATCCATATTCATATGCTAATAGTTCGGAAAGTCTACGAACTGTTAAAGGAAATATAGATGCTATTGATTCTTTTCATGATAGGATTAAACTGATTTCGGGGAAAGAAATTCCTTTTTATATTACTGAAATGGGAGTGCCTACCCATTATGGCCATGGAGGAGTTTCACTTGATGAACAGAGTGATTTTATAAACGAGTATTCGCGTGAAGTAATGAATAGAAAATATATCAAAGGGCTTTGGTGGTACGACTTAATAAACGATGGTGGTAACATTTTAAATAAAGAAGATAATTTTGGTTTCTTCTATGAAAATTTATCTCCGAAACCAGTTATGCAGGATTTTAAAAAAAACCTCATATCTAAGTGAATGCTCATACCATGTATAGAAGGTGGTGATGCTGTGAAAAATGTATTATTTGTACTCCCTTTCTTAGGGTATACTGGGGCAGATAGGGTTATTTTTACTCTTTTAAATAACTTGGATAGAACAAAAATAAAGCCTTTTTTACTAGTGCACTCAGATAAAGAAGAAAAAAGTGGTCTGATTAAATATCTAAAGGATGACGTAACAGTAATATCTCTTGGGATTAACGGGAGGATTAGCCGGAACCTCCATAGAATAATATATGGTATGAGAAAAAATATTAAACTTTACAACATAGACACAGTCCTTATTAGTGATGGAACATCAAACGCGAGCATTTCGCCTTTTTTATTTTTATTTGGTGATGCTAAAATAATTGCAAGAGAATCAAATCTTCCTAGTCTGTTTGAGACGAAAAAGGTAGTTAGATTTCTATATAAAAATTTTTATAGTAATTATGATAGAATAATTGTCCAAAGTAACGACATGTACGATGACCTTACGAAGCAGATGAATATCTCAAGAGACAAAATTGTCAAAATAAATAACCCCTTAGATTATGATTTTATTATATCAAAATCACAAGAGAAATCCGCATATGAGATGCCGAGTAATAAAATAAATTTACTTGCAATTGGTAGGTTAACATATCAAAAGGGATTTGATTTGTTACTCGAAGGTATATCCAAGTTAAAAAATGACAAATATCATCTCACTCTAGTAGGACAAGGTGAGGATGATATGAAACTAAGAGACATTTGTAAAAGACTAGATATTATAACAAAAGTCACTTTTATTGATAAAACAGATAACCCATATGCATTAATGAAACAAGCCGATGTATTTATTTCAAGCTCAAGATGGGAAGGATATCCTAATGTTGTTATTGAGGCTTTAGCATGCGGATTACCTGTTGTTGCCAATGATTATCCCGGGGGTATAAACGAAATAATCAATGATAGTAATGGCTATATATGTGATATAAGAAATGATCTAGAAGAAAATCTTGAAAGTGCACTAAAATTAAGAAATGTATCTTATGATAAGAAAAAGATAGATGTCATCTTTAGAGCATATGAAGATACTATTATTTCCTAATTTAGACTAAATCTTTTTGGATTCATATGAAAAAACTAATCATAGTTAATGAAGTTTGTTCCGATAATATTGGTGATCATGCTATAAATTTAGGGGTGTTGAAGATATTAGATGAATATAATTTTAAGGGCATAAGTTATGGATTCGATGCTGAGAAAAAAAATGTAGGGCCTACAATAAAAAAATCAAAGAAAGAATCTAGTTTCATTCGATTTTTAAAGTTTATAAAAAATAAAACATTGAAAAATAATAGATTTTATAAATATTCCCTGTGGATTTTAAGGAATTATTCTAGGGTATCCAGTATAACTAAACAAAATAAAGGGCAAGCGATAATAATAGGGGGAGGCCAGTTGATCCAGTCTGGAGGAACTTTTGCTATTGCCATGTACACATGGACACTTTTTTCTAAGCTACGTAATGTAGATATATATATCATTGGTGTTGGGTGCGCTGAGCATTTTGATAGAATAGATCGGTTCTTGTTCAAGCGCTCGTTATCAAGAGCGAAGGATATATTAGTCCGTGAAAAGAGTTCTATAAGTAAAATAAAAGATTTCTTTGATTGTGATGTAAGATATATTCCTGATCTTGCATATGCATTATTTAAACAAGATGATTATAACCACAAAAAAGACAATTTAGCTATTATAGGTTGCACTGCTTATTATGTTTATATGAAAAACATAAACGAATTGGGTCTGAAAGATATTATGACCTTTGAGCAATATATAAATGCTTGGATTTCAATTATTTTAGACGAATGTAATGAGCACAGAGTATTACTTCTATCTACTACCGTTGAAGACGCTGAGTTTAGTCGTATCGTGTATAACCAAATAAGTAAGAACTATATTCATTTATTGGATCGTATAATAATTAAAGATGAAGTGTTGCCTGTCCGTGAATATATTGAATTACTGAAAACTGCAAAAATAGTACGTTCTGGGCGCATGCATTCACTAATTCTTGGTCATATTAGTGGATGCAAATGTATTCCATATAATATAAATAAAAAAATAGAACATTTTTCGCATGAGTATTTGGACCATGATGCATCAAATATAAGCAAGAGTGTTTACAACTCATTTGGTAATGCATTTTCCGGTGATAAAGGGAGTAAGTAAATGATAATTATGGACTTAATGGCGACTCAGTCATCGCCTGAAGCTGCATTTCATGGTGGTGGTGAATATGCTAAATGTGTTTTCTATGCTGCAATTAAGAATGGGTATAAAGATTTCACAGGAATATATAATAATACTTTAAATCTTGATCCCGATATTACTTTTTTATGCAATCAGAATAATATAACATTAATACCCGTCTCTTCATCGGCAGAGTTGGTTAAAATCGTTAACTCTCATCCAGGTTCTATATTTTACTCTGCATTGCCATATGCTTTAAATGGTATTGATACTTCAATCATTAACTTTATAATTACAATCCATGGTTTAAGAGAGCTTGAGTGTCCATATGATGAAGTTGTATGGGATTATACTCATGGTCTTAAAAACAAATTAAAAGTATTTCTGAAAAACTATGTATTCAAGTCATACTTCTTAGATAAAGTTAAAAGTAACTTTGAGAAAATAGCTGTAAAGAAAAATGTAAAAATATTTACAGTATCTAATCATTCAAAATATTCAATATTAAGTTTTTTTCCGACTATCGATAAAGATGATATTTTGGTTTTTAGAGCTCCATGTCCATTTGGACCGCATGAGCCAGAGTGTAAAAACCATAATCTTTTGTCTTTAGGTGGACGAAAATTTTTTTTAATGGTAAGTGGCAATCGGTGGCAGAAGAACATAGTTAGAGCTCTACGTGCATTAGATAACTATTTTGATAAAATAGCTGATTGTGATTTAAAAGTAATCATTACAGGTAGTAAATCACCATTAATAAAATTACGTAATGATAAACGCTTTATATTCATCGATTATGTCGAAGGAAGTACATTAGATTGGCTTTATAAGAATGCATTTTGTTTTATTTATCCCTCTTTAAATGAAGGATATGGTTATCCGCCATTACAGGCCATGAGGTACGGTACACCCGTAATTGCATCTTGCACATCAAGTATTCCAGAAGTATGTGCAGATAATGTACTATATTTTGATCCAAGGAATATAAGCGAAATCGAAAATCGAATTCTGCAATTATCTACAGATGGTGAACTTTATAATAAACTAGCTTTGAAGGGGAACGAGCATTATAAAAAGATATTACAATCACAGGACAAAGATCTATCTAAATTACTAAGGGGTATTTTTGATGCACGTTAATCTTTTATTTAAAATTATTTCCTTTATATTTTCAAAGTCTTTAATGATAATGGAAAGTTATGTCTAAAAACAAAACGTTGTCTGGAGGGGTTGCTTGGTTTTTCATTAGTAATCTATTTCCTGCTATAAGTGCTCTTTTAATATTTTCTTTAGCTTCAAGATTAATATCCCCATCAGAGTTAGGAACAGTAGCTCTAGCAACAACTATTGCTACGGTGCTTACTAGTTTATGTGCAGTAGGTTTCGGAGATGCATTAATTCAATGTAAAGAGATAACCAAAAGACATCTGAATACGGTTTTTACAGTATGTATTTGTGTTTCATTATTTGTCTATGTTATCTCTGTAACCTTGATTGAGACAATCAACCTAGATGCCTTTACTCATTTATTTAGGGTGGTTTATCCCTTAACTGCGTTTAAAATAATACTAGATTCTTGTGCAATCGTACCATTAAGTTATTTAACACGAACAATGGAATTTAAATCTATTGCATTAAGGACGATGTATTGCTCTCTTGCCTCTTTTATTTTATGTATCCCTATTCTTTATTACGGAGGAGGGGTGTGGGCAATTGTCGTCAGCCAATTGACGACATCAGCTGTAAGTTTTTTAATATTAATTAAAGCAGCCAATCTTAAATTAAGAGTTGCTTTTCATCGTAAGGAATTTAATGAATTAAAAAAATTTGGATTGACGTCAACAATTACTAAGTTGATTACGTCTATCAGTGTTGATAATCTCATGATTGGCTTTTATGGTAATGCAATTACCCTTGGTTTATATGCTTTTAGTCGACGTATTTTTGGAGTTATTTCTGACGTATTAAATAATGCCATTGCGAACGTTTCTTATCCTTTATATGCATCCAAACAAGATAATCTTAATGAGTTAAAAATCATTTTCCTAAAAACAACATTTCTTTCAGCACTTATCAGTTTGCCTGCATTTTGTGGTTTGATACTGATTTCGCCGTATCTGATTCCTATGGTTTTTGGTAATCAATGGGAGCCAGCTATCTCTGTTGTTCAAGTATGTAGTGCTATTGGTTTTATTTCCTGTATTGGTGCATTACAAATGTCATTGATAAAGGGATTAGGTCATACTTCTTGGATACTCAAGTATCAAATAGCACAACAAGTTTCAACTGCTATATTGGTACTGATTTTTGCAAAGGATGGAGCATATATAGTAATGTTAGCTATAGCAATAAAAACTTTTTCTATCTGGCCTTTTTCTATGCGCTATGTATCAAAAATATTGGGAGTAGGTATAGTCGATTATATGAGGAACTTTGTTAAACCAATTTTAGCGGTTTCGGCAATGATTACAGTTTGTGTTATAATTGAATGTATTACAAAAGATTATGGCTCGTTAGTTATTCTGTTGAGCGTTATTTTAGGGGGCGTTATTTCCTATATATTAAGTGCCTTTTTATTGGCAAGAAAGGAAACCTTTGATTTTATAAAGGCAATTAAAAAAAGATAGTTTAATCAACGTGTTTAATTATTTTATATATAACGAGAGACCTTTATGTCCATCGATTATTTTGCGGATCGCTATAGAAATATAGCATTTAAATATAAGCATATATTATGCTTTTTATCTTTACTTTGTGTTGCGTTCGCAGTTTTTGATGGTTTTCGCGGGACGCAATATAAGCCTTACTTCCCATTTGCGTTTTTAAGAGACTTGTCTGTTTTTGTGGGGGGAGGGCTAGGTTTTTTTATAATCGCAAAAATTAAAATACAAAAAAGCTTTGCCTTATTGGTTTTTTTGCAGATTTTTATTTGCGCTTATTCATTTTTCACTAGTTTTTTGGTTTCAGATAAAGCCGTATTCGTTAGGCAATTGACTTTAGGTGGGGGCATTGGATTTTGGTCCAAAATGTTAAGCATGATTTGTATTTGTTTCCTTACATATGCTTATATTTACGTGTCCGGGAAAAAAGCTGTTGAAAAAATATTTAAGTGTTTTATTTATTGTTCATTTCTCTATTCGTTGCTCACCATTATATTGTATTTGTTTTTACCGTCTCTTTATGCATCCTTACCAAGGCAATGGTACGGTCGAATATCTATTGGTTATCCGACTCAAGATGTTTATGTTTTAGCTATTTCGCTAGTGTTACTTCTGGAGAATATATTAAACAAAACTCTTTCAATATTAATTTCTGCGGTAAATGTAAGCTGTATTATCATGCAGAACACATTTACAGGCTATATTCTTATTGTGTTCGTGTTTTTTATTTATTTTATCCGATTTGGTTTTTTTAGCAAGGCATTAATATTATCTTTAGGTTTCTTTTTGCTCATGTTTGTTTTTTATATCTATAAAAACTATGAGGTCTTTGGCAATTTTGGTGTTTTGATTAAGGTGAAGGCTGATTCACTTATTCTAGGCGGCACGGATGACCCATCTTTTTATTTAAGATTGCAGCAAATAGCAATGATGATGAAGTCGTTATTTTCAGACTGGATATTTGTATTATTTGGCTATGGAGGGATTGGTGGTTTTTCTGTTGAGTCGGGAGTATATTCAACTTTAGCATTTTCAGGAGTATTAGGCATTATAATATATGTGTTTACGATTCTATACTTCCTTTTTCTCTCGATTAAAAATAAAAGCTTCATCCTTTTTTCCATACCATCAATGTACATTCTTTCATCTTTTTCAATCAGCCCAATATATTTAATGTCTACATATTGGACTTTGGGTTTTTTAATAGCCTATCAATCTTTTGTTGATGAGGTTAAATAATGTTATTGTGTTTGCATTAGCAAAATTGTTGTTCTGCAAATCTTCTGATTTGAATTCTTATGTTCTATTTCAGAAGATGAATAAATTCTAAAATATGCGTGTTATTAATTTATTTTTATGAATGTATGTCATTTATGATCGTCCATATATCTTTGCACGGTGATGCTGGTTAAGACTTAGACATTTAATTAAATTATGGTAACTGAGATGGTGGTTATATGAAAACGGACATTAACATTGGTGTCGTGGCTGATTGGTTTATCACTTATGCTGGTTCAGAAAAGGTTGTCGCTGAGTTTTTAAGTTTATTTCCTAAATGCGAGCTTTACGCTGTTGTGGATTTTCTCTCTCAAGAGAATAAATTACATTTTCAGAATAAAGTAATAACAACTACTTTCATTCAAAACTTGCCTAAAGCACGTACAAAATACCAGTCATACTTACCATTTATGCCACTGGCAATTGAACAGCTTGATGTCTCTAAGCATGATGTAATACTTTCTAGTAGCCATGCAGTCGCTAAGGGCGTGCTTACAGGACCTGACCAACTTCACATAAGTTATGTTCATTCTCCTATTCGTTATGCATGGGATTTGCAACATCAGTACTTGAGAGAGGCTGGATTGAGTAAGGGAGTGAAAGCTCTCTTGGCTCGGTGGATATTACATAAAATAAGGATGTGGGATTCCCGGACTGCAAATGGTGTAGACCATTTCATTGCTAATTCTAATTTTATTGCGCGTCGTATAAAAAAAGTCTATGGCAGGAATGCGGATGTTATATATCCTCCTGTTGATGTCGACAACTTCACATTTCAAGAAGAGAAGGAAGAATATTATTTTACGGCATCTCGTTTGGTTCCGTATAAACGTATTGATTTGATTGTTGAGGCATTTAGTTGTATGCCAGGAAGAAAACTTGTTGTTGTCGGTGACGGACCCGAAATGAGAAAGATAAAAAATAAAGCAACAAAAAACATAGATATTCTAGGCTACCAGTCAAATGAGGCTATGCGGGAGTATATGCAAAAAGCAAAAGCATTTGTTTTTGCGGCCGAAGAAGATTTTGGCATTACCCCGGTTGAGGCCCAGGCGTGTGGAACACCTGTTATTGCCTTTGGTAAAGGTGGATCTTTGGAAACAGTAAGACCATATGGAGTAAGCAATCCTACTGGTATTTTATTTGAAAACCAAGATATACAATCTATAATTAACGGTGTTGATTTATTTGAACGTGTATGCGATGAAATTAGTCCTGGAGATTGTAGAAAGCATGCTGTAAAATTTTCCATTGATAGATTTCGTAATGAAATAAATGATTATG
>ERZ791760.279-NODE-279-length-27712-cov-211.717251_pt1 | contig 27712 bp, 28 predicted proteins | sample MGYA00509950_ERZ791760 | MGnify/ENA primary metagenome ERZ791760 (study PRJEB30046, sample SAMN00792002) | human gut metagenome | study: EMG produced TPA metagenomics assembly of the A metagenome-wide association study of gut microbiota in type 2... | reverse complement strand
TTTCTGAGGCTTCAACCTTTATCGAAGTCTTGGAGAAGCGCCAGGGCTTGAAGGTAGCTTGCTTGGAAGGTATTGCTTATCGCCAAGGATGGATAGATAGTGATACGTTGAGTGAGAATGCTCAGCCAATGCTGAAGAATGACTATGGCAAGTATCTCCTTTCAATACTTGAAGAGAAAGATCAAACATTAAAAAAGAATTTAGAATTTTAGCAGGAATAATTATGGCAGGTGAAGTGCCTGGGGCTTATTTTATAAGCTACTTTTCAGCTCTTGGTATGGAGCCTGCCTTTCTTTAAATAAAAAACGATGAATATAATCAAAACCGATATAGAAGGCGTGCTCATTTTAGAGCCACGCCTCTTCCGCGACTGTCGTGGCTACTTCTTTGAGAGTTTCAGCGAGCGAGAGTTTGAAGAGAAGGTAGCCCCAATCTTGGGACATGGTGTTCACTTCTGCCAAGATAATGAGAGCATGAGCAGCTATGGCGTGATGCGAGGCTTGCATTTCCAGCGCCCACCTTACACTCAAAGCAAGCTGGTACGCTGCGTAAAGGGTAGAGTGCTTGATGTAGCTGTAGATATTCGTAAAGGTTCCCCTACTTATGGCAAGCATGTGGCTGTAGAACTGACAGAAGACAATCATCGCCAGTTCTTCATCCCAAAGGGCTTTGCCCATGGTTTCGCCGTTCTCTCAGAAACGGCAGTCTTCCAATACAAGTGTGATAACTTCTATCATCCAGAGGCAGATGGAGGTATCTCTATCCTGGATGATAGCCTTGGTATTGATTGGAAGATTCCTACAGAACATGCCAATCTCTCAGAGAAAGATACGAAGCATGCAATGCTGAAGAACTTTGATTCTCCATTCGATATCAATGTAGATTTATACAAGTAAACAAGATACTAATCATTTAACATTAAGACAATGAAAGGAATAGTATTAGCAGGTGGAAGCGGAACACGCTTGTACCCCATCACCAAAGGTATTAGCAAACAGCTGATTCCTATCTTTGATAAACCGATGATATATTATCCTATTTCGGTTCTGATGTTGGCGGGTATCCGTGAGATACTCATTATTTCAACACCTTACGACTTGCCAGGTTTCAAACGACTTTTAGGCGATGGAAGCCAGTTAGGCGTAAAGTTCGAGTATGCAGAGCAGCCATCACCAGATGGCTTAGCCCAAGCCTTCATAATCGGTGAGAAGTTCATCGGTAATGATTCTGCTTGTCTTGTTTTGGGAGATAACATCTTCTATGGTGCTGGTTTGAACCAGATGTTGCATCAGGCAGTAGTAGATGCTGAGCAGAACAACAAGGCAACCGTTTTTGGCTATCGAGTAAGCGATCCTGAACGATATGGTGTGGCAGAGTTTGATGAGCAAGGCAATTGCCTGAGCATCGAAGAGAAGCCTGAGCATCCAAAGAGTAATTATGCTGTAGTGGGCTTATACTTCTATCCTAACAAGGTGGTAGAAGTAGCTAAGCATATCAAACCATCTGCTCGTGGTGAGTTGGAAATCACAACAGTAAACCAGGAGTTCCTGAAGGATAAGCAGCTGAAGGTACAGACCATGGCAAGAGGATTCGCCTGGCTTGATACCGGAACCCATGATTCTCTTTCTGAAGCATCCACATTTATTGAGGTCCTGGAGAAGCGCCAGGGCTTGAAGGTAGCTTGCTTGGAAGGTATCGCATACCGTCAGGGTTGGATTACCGCAGAACAATTGAGAGAGAATGCTCAGCCTATGTTGAAGAATGACTATGGCAAGTATCTCCTTTCAATACTTGATGAGAAAGATCAAACATTAAAAAAGAATTTGGAATTTTAAGCAGAAAATAATTATGGCAGGTGAAATGCCTGGGGCTTATTTTATAAGCTACTTTTCGGCTCTTGGTATGGAGCCTGCCTTTCTTAAAATATAAAACGATGAATATAATCAAAACTGAAATAGAAGGCGTTCTCATTATAGAGCCACGCCTCTTCCGTGATGCTCGTGGCTACTTCTTTGAGAGCTTCAGCGAGCGAGAGTTTGAAGAAAAGGTTGCCCCAATCCTGAGACATAGTGTTCACTTCTGCCAAGACAACGAGTCTATGAGTAGCTATGGCGTGATGCGTGGCCTGCACTTCCAGCGTCCACCTTACACACAAAGCAAGCTGGTACGCTGCGTAAAAGGTAGAGTTCTCGATGTCGCTGTGGATATTCGTAAAGGCTCGCCAACTTATGGTAAGCATGTGGCTGTAGAGCTGACAGAAGACAATCATCGCCAGTTCTTCATCCCTAAGGGCTTCGCTCATGGTTTTGCTGTTCTCTCAGAGACAGCCGTCTTCCAATACAAGTGTGATAACTTCTATCATCCAGAGGCTGATGGAGGTATTTCTATTCTCGATGAAACCCTCGGTATCGATTGGAAAATCCCAACAGAACATGCCAATCTCTCAGAGAAAGATACAAAGCATGCGATGTTGAAAGACTTCGATTCACCATTCGATATCAATGTTGATCTATGCAAAATATAAAGGTTTGTATGAAGGTAGGAATTATAACGTGGTGTTGTTATCATAATTTTGGTACGTTTCTTCAAGCATATGCTTTGCAGAGCTTCCTTCGCAAAAATGGTTATGATGTGGAATTATTAAATGATTACCAATATTCTGTTAAACAACCATTAAGTTTGAAAATAAGAATAGCAATTAAAGAATATATCAAGTACTTTTTCTTTCCGAAGCTTTTTAAATCAGTTAAGAAAGATAGAGAATCTGGTAATTTATATGAGGCTTTTAAAAAAATATATTTGCATGTAGATTATCAGGTCGCTTCTTTGTATGATGTTAATCAAAGATATGATGCCTTTGTGTGTGGTAGCGATCAGATATGGAATCCTGGTGGTTTTAAAAGAAATGGAAATGAATTCTATTTTGCAAGTTTTGCTTCAAAACCGAAAATAGCTTATGCTCCAAGTATAGGCGTAAAATCCATTCCTTCTGAATGCAAGGAGCGTTTTTCTGAATTAATTTCTGATTTTTCGTTTATTTCTGTGAGAGAAAAAACTGCAGTAAATGCAATGAAAGAAGTTACTGAAAAGCCAATAGAAGTTGTTGTTGACCCGACTTTGCTTATAGATAGAAAAGACTGGTTTAAACTAATTGATAATGATTTGAACAAACAACAAGATAAATATTTGTTTTTGTATCTTCTGACAAACAATCAAGGATATATATCGGCTGCATATAATTATGCTCAATTGCATAATTTAAAGGTCAGAGTAGTTAAAGCATGTGGGGTTAATTTACATATTGATGAAGCTGAACCGGCTGGTCCACTAGAATTTCTTAATATGATAGCTAGTGCTTCATATGTAATGACAGACTCTTTTCATGCTGCAATTTTCTCAATGATATATAATAAGGCATTTGTTGTATTCAAGCGATTTAAAGATAATGATGTTGCCAGTCAGAATTCTAGAGTAGAAAACCTATTAGGTAAGGTAGGGCTAAAGGAGAGACTAATTGATGAAAATCACTTAGAATTTATTGATGCTCTTACTGATATTGATTTCGGGCAGGTTGACCATCTCATAAAAAGAGAAATTCAAGATTCTCAGCAATATCTTATTAATGCATTAAAAATAGTTCAGGATGAAAGAAGTTAAGGAGCTGGCTAAAAATACGGGTCTGTTGGCCATAGGACAGTTTGGTACGAAGTTATTAAGTTTCTTCTTAGTCCCATTATATACGTATGTTCTTTCTACAGCCGATTATGGTACTTATGATTTGATGAATACCACTGTATCGTTGCTTGTTCCCATTCTTTCTTTGAATATATGTGATTCTGCATTGCGCTTTCCTTTAGACAAGGATGTGGATAGAAAGCAGATCTTTTCCATCTGCTGTTTACACATGTTTGCAAGTGTGTTGTTTGGTGGCATATTAATTGGATTGAATTATTACTTTGATGTTATATCAATAGTTAACGACTATCCAGTACTTTTTCTCTTATTATTTGCAAGTAATGCTATTAGTGGATTCTTAAATTGTTTCGTACGAGGAATTGATAAAGTTAAGGAAGTTGCAATATCTGGGGTGTTGAGTTCTGCTGTCATGATAGCTCTTAATTTGTTATTTCTCTTACCTCTTCATATGGGATTGCTAGGATTTTTCTTGGCAACTATAATAGGAAGCTTTAGTCAGTCTATCTATTTGTTTATGGCAATAAAGGGATGGAAATATTTTCAGATAACATCACGTGATAAGCAGCTTCACCGAGATATGGTAAACTATAGTCAGCCACTTATTTTGAATAATATATCATGGTGGGTTAATGGTGTTTCTAATCGTTATATTATCACTTGGTTTTGTGGCATTGCAGCCAATGGTATTTATTCGGTTAGTTATAAAATACCATCTATTTTGGTGATGTTTCAAGGTATATTTAGCCAAGCTTGGACTATGTCGGCAGTACAAGGGTATGATAAAGATGATAAAAATGGATTCTTTACCCGGATGTATCAATCGTATAATTTGTGTATGGTTTTGGTATGCTCTGTGTTGATTATGCTTTCAAGAGTAATGGCTAAGGTCTTGTATGCAAATGACTTTTATAATGCATGGAAATATGTTCCGTTTTTGCTTATTGCTTCTGTGTTTGGTGCATTAAGTGGTTATGTTGGAGGAATTTATGCAGCAACTAAAGATACAAAGATATTTGCAAAAACAAGTATTATGGGAGCTGTTACTAATCTTCTGCTTACCTTTGTACTGGTTTGGAAAGTTGGAGTAATGGGTGCTGCTATTGCTTCTCCTGTATCATATGGCTTAATCTGGTATTTACGAATCAATGGTATTAATAAGTATATGAATATGAAGATTAATCTTTTTAAGGATGTTTTTGGATATATAATTCTTTTTATTCAAACAGTTCTTCTTTTCATATTTCCAGATAACATATTGTTTTTTATTTTGCAACTATTGGCAATTGTAATATTGCTGTTACTTAATAAAGAGCTGTTATCAATAGTAATAATTAAAATAACAAATAAATTTATAAAACGATGAAAGAAAATCAATCGATAAAAGTATCTATAATTGTAGCTATTTACAATTCTGCTAAGTTTTTAGATAAGTTGATTACCTCAATTATTGACCAGACTTACAAGAATATTGAAGTTATCCTTGTTGATGATGGATCGCCTGATAACAGTGGTGAAATTTGTGATAAATATGCTGCACTAGATTCTAGAATAAAAGTTCTTCATAAGAAAAATGGTGGAGCTTGTGAAGCACGCAATAAAGGTTTGGAAATGGTTACTGGTGAATATCTCTCTATCATAGATGGCGATGATTGGCTGGAACCAGATTATGTTGAATATCTTTTAAAACTTGCTGTAGATACAGGTTCAGATATGTCTATGAGTAAGTATATTTTTACTACACGAGATAGGGAGCAAGTTACTGCGGATAATATTGAAACTTGGACTGCAGAGGAAGCTGCAGTTCAGATTATTTATCCTAAAATACCTATTGGACCATGGAACAAACTTTATAAAACGAGTTTGATTAAAGATAATCATATTGATTTTAATGTGCCTTGGTCAGGAGAAGGTCATTGGTTCTCATGTATGGCTGCCCAATGTGCTAACCATGTTGGGGTAGGCTCCCGTAAAGTTTATAATTATAGATTGAATAATGCTGGAAGCGGACTTACCAATTTTAAAGTAGTTATGGGTACAAACGCTCTGTGGAACACCAAGAATATTGGTAATAAGTTGGTTCATCCAACAAAGCGTCTTAAAGCTGCTGTCAATTATCATATTTGGAGTTGCTATCATTTTATACTTATGCTGATTACTGCAACCAATTCTAAGCAAGAATATGCAAAGGAATACGAGGAGTGTCTTGTACAAACAAAGGCGATGCTTTCTTCCGTCCTTTTACGTAGTGAAGTGTCTTGGAAACATAAAATTAAGATGATACTTATTACAATGTTTCCTATAACTTATGCAAAATACATTATCAAGAAAAATAGAAAAGCTTTAGAAAAAGATTTAAAAAATCTATAATTATGAGTATAGCTAATAAAGTAAAGAATTTGTTACGTTGGTATATTAAAGAAACTAAACGTAAAGAAATACATCCAATCATTCCACAGATTACTATTCCAAATCTCTTGCGAGATAAAGTCGCATTAGTTATGGGGGGGCATGGTGGAATAGGAAAAGCTATTGTCAATTCATTTGTTGATAGTGGATGTAAGGTTATAGTTGTTTCCCGTAATGTAGAAAAGGCAAAGACTTCTTTCCCTTTGCATGAGAATCTAGCATTCATTAGTTTTGATTTACAGAAACTCTCTACCATAAACGAAATGGTTCTTCAGGCTATATCTATTTGGGGCAAGATTGATATTTTAGTGAATACTGCAGGTACTCATACTGAAAATGTCGATTTTTGGACAGTTTCAGAAACAGAATATGATAGGGTGTTGGATATTAATTTGAAGGGCTGTTATTTTGTAAGTCAAAGAGTAGCCTCTTATATGAAAGAAAATGATATCAAAGGACATATCCTTAATGTTAGCTCTTCTACTGGTGGGGAACCATCATGGTCGCCTTATAGAATATCTAAGAGAGCATTAGAAGGAATGACTTTAGGTATGGCTCAAATAATGCAACCTTTTGGTATTGTTGTGAATGGAATAGCTCCAGGAGAAGTCGCAACAGGTCTAATCAATTGGAATGAGGGTGATAGCATCGATACTGAACATAATCATTTTGGTAGAATGGCAATGCCAGAAGAGGTTGCTAATTTAGCTTTATTTTTGGTAAGTGATATGGGAAATATGATAACTGGGCAGATGATTTATATGTCTGGTGGAAGAGGTGTATATGATATAAGATAAATGGTGGTAAACTAGTGAAATGAAAAATATTTATAGATATATCCAGTCTGATTATTATCGTTATACTGGAGTTGTGGGGGGCCGGTTGACTCTAGCTGGTATCTTTGGTAGGAATCATTGCTTTAGATATAGCTTTTGGCTACGTTTAGCAAGTACAAGTAGTCTTATAACTATGTAGAGTTTCTGAAGTACAACTATACATTATCTCATCAGGGAGTCAGCCACTTTGTTGAAGAGTAAGATGGATGGTAAGTTGTTTGAGGAAATGGTAGAAGCAGATATTCTATTGTACTATCTTTCATTGGTTTATACAAAAGCTGAAGAAGTATATGATATGTGGTATCCAGAATTAAGCATTTATAATTTCTGCTTTACGATTCTTCCTAAGCTTGCTTCAAGCCGTTATTTTGAAAAGGCAAAAATCTTGTTAGGAGTAGATGACAAAGAAGGGATTATCACCCTTATCAATGGTTTGAAAGATAATTTGCAGCGAGATGGTTACCATCATATCCCTAGCGTGCAGCAGGGCTTAGATAAGATATGCTCGTTTAGTTAATAATATAATTTGATAATTTGATTTAAAATAAATTATGATACCAAAAGTAATTCATTATTGTTGGTTTGGAGGTAATCCTCTGCCAAAGAGTGCACAGATGTGTATAGCTTCATGGAGAAAGTATCTCCCTGATTATGAGATAAAGGAGTGGAATGAGAGTAACTTTGATGTGAATATCATTCCTTATACAGCAGAGGCATACAAGGCAAAGAAGTATGCCTTTGTGAGTGATTATGCACGTTTCTGGATTCTCTATAAATATGGTGGTCTTTATTTTGATACCGATGTAGAGGTAATCAAGAATATGGATGACATCATTGCCAAAGGTCCGTTTATGGGGTGTGAGAATGAGGCTAAGGCTGGTGCGACGCCTGCGCAGCTAGGCGTCGCACCAGGCCTAGGACTTGGGGTAAACCCAGGCCTAGGACTTGGGGTAAACCCAGGCCTAGGACTTGGGGTAAACCCAGGCCTAGGACTGTATGGGGAAATCCTAGATATTTATAAGGATAAGCATTACATTCTTCCTGATGGAACGTATAGCAGAGAGACAGTTGTTACGATAACAACAGATTTGCTTTGCAAGTATGGCTTGAAGAATATAAGTGATATTCAAGAGGTTGCAGGTGTGTTGATATATCCCAAGGAGTACTTTTGCCCAAAGGATTGGATTACGGGTAAAATAACGTTTACAAATTTTACTTTCACGATTCATCATTACGATGCAAGTTGGCTTCCTTGGTATCAAAAGTTAAAATTAAAAGTAAAGAAAATGTTGTCTATTAAATGGAAATAAGCTATGGTTACAAATCCGAAGGTTTCAATATGTGTTCCAATTTATGGTGTTGAGAAATTTATTTCAAAATGTGCTGATTCTTTATTCAAGCAAACATATGAAAATATAGAGTATATATTCGTTAATGATCAAACAAGAGATAATAGTATTGAGGTTTTAAAAAGTGTTATAGAAAAGAATCCTCAGCGTAAGAATCAAATATTTATAATAGAACATTCTGTTAATTTAGGTTTGTCTGCTGCAAGGGAAACTGCTATTCAACATGCTACAGGAACATATCTGATGCATGTTGATAGTGATGATTATTTAGAACCGAACACTATTATGGAATGCGTAGATCATGCGTTAAAGGATGATGCTGATGTAGTAATTTTCGGTATGATACATGAATTTAAAAAGAAAACTCATGTATTTTTGCCAGAAAAATATAGAAGTAAACAAGAGTATTTAAAGGCAGTCATTAGAAAAGATATTCAAACAGGTGTTTGTGGAAAGCTCTATAAGCGTAGTTTATATATAGATAATAATATCCATTGTTTGAAAGGTGTAAACTTTGGAGAAGATTATGCCGTATACCCTAGATTGATATATTGTGCTGGAAAAATATCATTTATAGAAAAACCATATTATCATTATCTTCGATTTAATGAATCAAGCTATACCTATAAATTTAATTTAAAAAACGTAGAAAATATAAAATCTTCACTGAATTGCATTGTTGCTTTTTTTAAAGATAAACCTTTGTTCAATGAAGATCTCATTATTGTAAGTCAGAGAATTCATGCCTGGATAATTAATTATGTTTTTTCATTCTCAAATGATGATAATCTAAAATGGCAGGTTGTTAATGAAATAGATAATCATATGATAATTGCACCGAACTTGTCAGTTAATCACAAGATTATACTGACATTTGCTAAAAAAAGAAGAATTCACTTGTTGACCATATATATAATGGTAGTAAGAACTTTATATACATGGTTTAGACCATTTTTTAATAGAGAATAGAATATGATTTATAGTCTTATCTTTCTTTGGACTGTATTTTTTTCAAAATTTATACCTCAAAATAATAAAAAATACAGTTTGTTATTTGTAGTAACATTAATTTTATTATTGCCGTTACTATGCGTTGGCGGTTTTAGAGATATAACTATTGGTAGTGATACGCAAGCTTATCCGGTTGAAGCATATTATTTTGTTCAACAGAATAATGAATTGATTGATTATTTTTCAACCAATATTGAGGCATTATATCTGTTTACAGCATATATTGTTTATCATTTCATAAGTACGGATTTCTCTGCACTTTTATTTGTTACTAATGCTATTATTATATGTGTTTTTTATATTGGATTACTAAACATAAGAAAAGGTATATCGTTTGAAGTATCAATACTTTTATTTCTTTGCCTGTTTTTCAATATGTTTTTGAGTATGCAACGTCAAGGCTTAGCTATGGCTTTTGTCTTTCTAGGTTTGACATACATGGTGAAGAGAAAGTTGTTACTTACAGGGATTTGTATTATTATAGGTTTTTTTTATCATAAGTCGGCTATTATATCTGTTTTATGTATTCCTATTTTGTATTATCAAAAAGCGATTATTAATAAATATATATTAATTGGTGTCGCTTTATTTGTTGCTTTTTTCTCTGTAGCTCTTAATTATTTCACTACTTTTGATGCTTTTGCGAAGTATGATACATATGGTAAGGGAGGTGAATATTCCGAAGGGGCATTCTCCTTATCAGAATTAGTTCTTAGAATAGTGTTGTTAGGATTATTTTGGTTTGGAGTTGGAAAAAAGTATAAGGATAATAGGTACTATTCATATCTTACAATTTTGCTTTGTGATTTTTTGATTAACTTGTTACAATTGAAAAGCGCATTTGTTGGGAGACTTGGATATTATTTTTATATGTGTTACATATTTATAATTCCGCAATATCTATTTAATAAAATTATTAATAGGCATAAGGTTTTCTACCAGACTTTTGCCTTACTTATTGTAATAGTATATTGGTATTTTATTTATATATATAAAGACGCAGGCTTGACGTATCCCTATAAATCTGTAATTTTAAATATCTGTGACTAATGAATATATGTATTGATTGTCGAATGTGGGGTGAAAAATATGGTGGTATTGGTCGTTATGTTAAAGAAATTGTCTTGAATTTGTTAGAGAGGAATAATTGGAAGTTCATTCTTATTGTTGCTAATGAGGATATAAAAGATGAGATTTTACAGACGTTTCCAACATGCTCTTTTAAAATCCTACCAGTTCCCATTTTCTCATTTAAAGAACAATTTCTTTTATGTAAGAGTATTCCTTTATGTGATATTTTTTGGTCTCCATATATGAATGTTCCTTTTCTGCCTTGTAAGGCGAAATATAGAGTGGTAACACTTCATGATGTATTTCATTTGGCTAATCCGCAGTATTATAGCTTTATGAAGAGAGTTATGATAAAGCCATTTTATTATTTCTCATCTCATAAGAGCGATATGATATTGACGGTTTCGAATTTTTCAAAGAGTGAAATTGCAAGAACTTGTGGAGCGAATACTGCAAATAAAACCGTTGTCGTATATAATGGGTGTGATATAGATGTAATGCAAGTGCATGCCCATCTTGTCTCCTTTAAGTATATTCTTTTTGTGGGTAGTGTAAAACCTCATAAAAACTTAAAAAATGCTCTCTTAGGTTTTTCTCTAATGAAAAATAAAGCTTATAAGTTTGTGATTGTAGGCAAAAAAGAAGGTTTTATTACAGGGGATAAGGAGGTCTTTGGTATTGTAGATAACTTAAATAAAGATACTGAAAGGGTAATCTTTACTGGTAATATATCTGATGAAGAACTCTATTCGTGGTATAAAGGGGCTACTGCCTTGGTACAGCCATCATTTTACGAAGGTTTCGGTTTGCCCGTTGTAGAGGCTATGAAATTTAAGCTGCCTATAGCTTGTTCTGATATTCCTGTATTCAGAGAAATAGGAAAGAATCTTGTTTCTTATTTTAATCCTAATTCTCTTGATTCTGTTGCTGAATGTTTAGATAAGGTTGTTCTTATGCCTAAAAAAGATTATCCTAATTGGATTTCTTGGAAAGAAACTGCAAATCAAATAGCTGTTGAGTTTGAAAAACTGGCATCGAAATAGTTTATGTATAACGATATTCAAATCATCATCATGGCCGGCGGCGTTGGCAGCCGCTTCTGGCCTATGTCAACTCCCGGTTACCCAAAGCAGTTCATTGATGTGATGGGAGTAGGTCGTTCCCTCATACAGTTAACAGTAGATAGATTGAAGCCAATCTGTCCTGTTGAGAACATGTGGGTCGTAACAAACGAGAAATACATTCGCATTGTCAAGGAGCAAATCCCTGACATGCCAGTAGATAACATATTAGCAGAGCCGGAGGCTCGCAATACTGCTCCATGTATCGCTTATGCCTGCTGGAAGATCCAGAAGAAGCATCCTGATGCCAACATCGTGGTGACACCATCCGATGCCCTGGTCATCAACACCTCGGAGTATCAGCGAGTGCTCAGCAAGGCTTTGAACTATACATCCGATAAGAACGCCATCGTTACCATCGGTATTAAGCCAAGTCGCCCAGAAACAGGCTATGGCTATATAGCCGCAGCAGAACCAACATCCGTAGTTGAAATCTACAAGGTAGAGGCTTTCAAGGAAAAGCCAAATCTGGAGACAGCCGAGCAATACCTTGCCGCCGGCAATTACTATTGGAATGCCGGAATCTTCGTATGGAACATTGATACCATCAGCAAGGCAATCCGCACCTTCCAGCCAAATCTTGCCAGCATCATGGACGAGATGGCTCCTTCTTTCTATACCGAACTGGAGAAAGAGGTAGTCGGCAAGCTCTTCCCAACCTGCGAGAAGATAAGCATCGACTATGCTGTGATGGAGAAGTCGAAGGAAATCTATACCTTGCCAGCCGAGTTTGGCTGGAGCGACTTAGGTAGCTGGGGCAGCCTCCGTACCTTGCTTCCACAGGATGAGGCTGGCAATGCCAAGGTAGGAAAGGACATCCGCTTGTATGAGTGTAAGAACTGCGTAGTTCATGCTGCCGATGAAAGCAAAGTGGTGATTCAAGGTTTGGATGGCTATATTGTGGCTGAAAAGCATGGACAGTTGCTTGTTTGTTCACTGAAAGAAGAGCAGAAAATTAAAGAATTTGGTAAGTAATGCGTATATTACATATATCAAAATATTACTCTCCATATCTTGGTGGAGTAGAGAACATCTGCAAGTATCTTATGGAGGGTGCCGTAAAGCATGAAACTGCTGTGGTGTGCTTCAACGATAAATGTAAGGATGTTATAGAAGAAGTGAATGGACATAAGGTCTATCGGGTTGCTACATGGATAAATGTGGCTCGACAAGCCTTATCCCTTTCGTATTTCTGGATGTTGAAAAAAGCAATCAAGGAATTTAAGCCTGATGTTATTCAGTTTCATTGGGCTAATCCTTTTCCTGCTTGGGTTTTGTTATGTGTCATTCCAAAGAATGTAAAGCTAATCATTCATTGGCACATGGATATTATCAAGCAGAAACATATCTATCCGTTTATCAAGCCTGTGGAAACTGCGTTGCTTAAACGTGCGGATATGGTTTGTGTAACAAGCCCTCAATATCGTGATGGCTCATTGCCATTGCAGCCATTTAAGAATAAGGTGAGAATCGTTCAGAACGCAATGGATGAGGATAACTTTATCTTGCTTGATGGTGATGTGGAGAAGATTAATGCGGTAAAAGCAAAGTATGGCAATAAGCCTATTGTGTTTTTTATCGGTCGTCATATCCAGTATAAAGGTCTTCCACATTTGATTGAGGCTGAGAAATACGTGAAGTCTGATTGCGTATTTGTTATTGCTGGCTCTGGTCCTCTGTCTGATGAGTTGAAAGCACAGTGTAAGTCATCAAGAGTTCATTTTGTAGGCCGTTTATCTGATGAGGATTTGAAGTTGTATCATTATGCAGCATCTGTTTTTGCTTTCCCATCTGTCACCAAGAATGAAGCATTCGGTGTGGCCTTGGCTGAGGCTATGTATTGTGGCACTCCTGCTGTTACATTCACCATCTCAGGAAGTGGGGTGAATTGGGTTTCGCTGAATGGTGAGACTGGTATCGAAGTACCTAATGGTGATGACAAGGCGTATGCTGAGGCAATCGACAAATTGATCAGCGATAAGGAGTTGAGCAAGCGCTATGCAGAGAATGGCATGAAGAGGGTGCATGATAACTTTACTATTCCTAAGATGGTAGAGGAAATGGAAAAATGCTATAGTGAATTGGAAGGTTAGTCTCTGTATGGCTCGATGCCTATAACGCGTATGGCAAGCACAAAACTCTTTGTTCTTCAGCTTCATCCAAGTTTGTATAGATAATACCATTTTCTGTGAGTTGTTTATGAAGAATGCCATCTATCTCAATTTCTTTAAGTGGAAGTTGGTGGTCTATCTGGAGCATGAGAAGTTGCCGGGATGTTTTCATCTCATTGCCTGGCAGGGTAAGTATCTTTCTCTTGTTTCGTATCATTTTATATTGATTTTGTTTGTATTATAACGAATAAGTTTCAATAAAATTGCTTTTGAGAACAAGAAGCTTTTTTCTGCTCCAGACTACCAAGTACAATCCTCACTCTCCATAATCTGTATCCAAGGCAAGCTCAGACCACTTCGTCCGTGCTTTCCACGATACATACGGTATGCCTACCATCGTGACCAACTGCTCTAACAACTACGGTCCATACCAGTTCCCTGAGAAGTTGATTCCGCTGTTTATCAACAATATCCGTCATCGCAAGCCATTGCCAGTATATGGTAAGGGTGAGAACGTGCGCGACTGGTTGTATGTAGTAGATCATGCCCGTGCCATCGATATGATTTTCCACAAGGGTAAGATTGCCGAGACCTATAACATCGGTGGATTCAACGAGTGGAAGAATATCGATATCATCAAGGTGGTTATCAAGACTGTTGATAGATTGCTCGGTCGTCCTGAGGGTGCTGACTTGGATTTGATTACTTATGTAACAGACAGAAAGGGTCATGATATGCGTTACGCCATCGACTCTAGAAAGCTGCAGAAGGAATTGGGTTGGGAGCCATCTCTCCAGTTTGAGGAGGGTATCGAGGAAACTGTGAAGTGGTATCTCGAGAACCAAGAATGGATGGATCATGTGACTTCTGGGGAGTATCAGAAGTATTATGAGAATATGTATTGTTGATGCCCCACCTGTCCCTCCCCAGCGGGGAGGGTCCTTACCCTATACCCAAGCCCTAAATCCCTACCATAGGGATTAGGGATGTAACCGCCCTCCGGTGCTCAGAACCGCTACGCTATAATGTTGGCGGACCAATCAAAGGTCTCGCCAGATTTTGCGGGCTGGGACCGCCGGGGGAGGAAGTTTAAAGTTAATAGTTTATAGTTAACAGCTTATAGTTTACAACTTATATTCGGGGGATTTTGTTGATTTATTGTGAATTTCTTGGTGTTTTAGAATATGCTTATTGGCATAGCCCAATCAATGGGCTATGCTAATGAGTTTACTAGCTGGAGTTGTTATCATGGCACATTATCAAAGAGAATCCTCGATTCGTTTCATAATCTCCTTGGTCGGAAGGCGATGGTTGGACTCTAACAAGGCTTTAAGCTTGGTTATATATTCTTCTTTCGATAGAATATCATGGTGACGAAGTTCGTCTTGGTATCGCTGATTACTATTTCCATTAGGCAAGAACGAAATTATGTAATACTTCCTCTGTCGTCTTGTTGAGTAAGACGGCAGCCTTGGATTCTGTAATCAAGCCACTTGACAGGGCACGATAGATAAGGTTCTCAAATCTGGTGCTGTGCTCGTCATCAATGATGCTTTTCTCTACCTGTGATTTGAAATTGGAATCGAAATTTTTCTTCTTCCAATAGGTTGTATAGCGATTTTCTGATATGACATCAAGATATCTCGCCTTATACATCAAGGCATCAACGGATATTCCAAATTCTGATTGAAGGTTTTTCAACTCAACTAAAGCTATGTCGTGGCGTTTCTCACCAATAGACTGAAAGAAAGTTTGTCTTGGCATCAAAACTTCATTGGCAAAAATATTGCAGTATTGTTCTTCCATCTTTTCATCCATGTCTTCTGGAAAATGAAGCAATGCATGACCTAATTCATGAAGCGCAGTGAAACGCTTACGCTCGGTGCTCATCTGTTTGTTAATGACAATGACAGGAGTTCCATTTTCCAATGTGCCATTGAGACCCGAGAAAGCGTCAGAAGTTTCTACTTCTACCACAATGATACCATTGGTCTCTAAGATATTGATGACGTTTGTAATAGCGGCATTGCCAATATTCCAATCGGTGCGGAGTTTGGTTGCTGCGCTGAAAACATCATTTAAAGACTTTACTTGGCAAGTAAAGGAGGAAGCATCAAAATGTCTTTCGATTCCACAAATGTCTTCTATTTCATTGATGCGTTCAATGGTATCTTCCACCATGAGATTGATGGATTTCTCTTCCTTAGCACTCAGGCGAGTTAGTTTGCGGTAATGGACATTATTGAGAGCTGAACGATTTTCACGAAACAGATAGTCGGGAGAAATGTTCAGGGCTTTGCATAATGCGATGAGAATGGTACTGTCTGGCATACTCTCGCCTCGTTCGTATTTGGACACGGATTGTTTGGTGACAATATCATTCATCATCACACAGAGTTGTTGCATGGACAAGCCTCGCATCAGACGTGCGTTGCGCAGTCGCTTAGAAAATATATCTTTTAGTTCCATAATTAATCATTCTTTCTTCTGGTTGACAAAGATAGCAAAATTTTATGGAGTAGTCAACCGGCAAGGCGAAAAAATAACAATATTTAATTATAATTTGAAAATATGAATGTAATGACCTTGATAAAGCCATCAAGGAAATCGAGAATCTATTGAAGAAATAATCTCTTTTGAATGAAGGAAATAAAGTTATTTGATTACCAAGAGGATATGAAGGAACGGATTGAGAAGGCGTTGCGCCTTCATCGGTCCGTGATGGCACAAATGCCAACGGGTACGGGAAAAACGGTTCTACTCGCTTCGGTCGTAGAATCGTTTTTGAGGGAACATTCTAATTGCAATGTTTGGATTGTTGCCCATAGAAGGGAGCTGGTTTCTCAGATTCGAGAAACTATTCAAAGAGTTTTTTTCGAATCACCCCGTCCCTCTTTCCAAAGAGGGCTCCACTTTCTCCCCAAGCCCCTCTTCCTCAGGAAGCGGGGATGTAACCGCCCTACTCGGTGCTCGGAACCGCTTCGCTCTAAGGTTGGCGGACCATCAAAGGTCTCGCCAGATTGTGCGGGATGGGACCGCCTGGGTGCTATTGGGGCATCAAAGGTCTCGCCAGATTGTTTGTCGGCTGGCGCATCAAAGGAGGCGTCTGAGTGTTCGCCAGATTGTTTGTCGGCTAGCGCATTCAATGTTCCTATCAAGGCTGTGTCGATACAATGGTTGTCGAAACACTATGACGAGATAGAGGAAGAACCGGGAATGATAGTGATTGACGAGGCACACCATGCGCTTGCCAAGACCTATAAGGAGATGTGGGAGAGATTCCCAAATGCTAAGTTCCTGGGACTGACGGCTACTCCTTGCCGATTGAACGGTAAGGGATTCACGGATTTGTTTGATGTCTTGGTGCAGTCGTGGAGTGTTCCTGAGTTTATCAGCAAGGGAAGATTGGCAACATACGATTTTGTGAGCATCAAATCGGATGGTGTGACACAACGGCTCATCGACTCCTTGCAGAAGCGAGGGGCAGATGGTGACTACCAGAACAAGGAAATGGATATGTTGCTGAATAAGAAGCCGAGTATCGAAAGGCTCTATCGGAGCTTGGAGGAATTTGGTAAAGACAGAAAGGGCATCGTGTATGCTATTAATATCAGTCATGCTAATGCTATTGCCGAGTTCTACAGAGAACACGGCATAGCGGCTGTTGCTATTGATAGTAAAACGCCAAGTTCTTTACGAAAAGAACTTATAGAAAGGTTCAAAGCTTCTAATACTTCTTTTTCGAATCACCCCGTTCCTCTTTCCAGAGAAGGGATTTTTTCGAATCACCCTGTCAATTTTTCTAAAATCACCCCGTCCCTCTTTACCATTAAAGAGGGCTCCACCTCTCACCCCGACCCTCTCTCCTCAGGAGCGAGGGAGGAAACCGCTCCTCCTCGTCGCTCGGAACCGCTGCGCTCTAAGGATGGCGGACCAGCAAAGGTCTCGCCAGATTGTGCGGGATGGGACCGCCTTACTGATACTTGCTTGCGAGCTGGTGATGGCCTGGGGGCTACTTGCTTGCGGGCTACTGATGGACTTGCTGATGGGGCTGCTGATAGGCTTGGTGCTACTTGCTTGCGGGCTGCTGATGGGCTTGCTCCTATACAAGTATTGGTGAATGTGGACATATTCTCGGAGGGATTTGACTGCCCGGATGTGGAGTTTGTACAGTTGGCACGACCTACGTTGTCGCTTGCCAAGTATCTGCAGATGGTGGGACGTGGATTGCGAGTGGCTAAGGGAAAGAAGAACTGCGTAATTATAGATAATGTGGGACTATATCGGGTGTTCGGGTTGCCTTCGCAAGTATGGAACTGGAATGCGATGTTCGAGGGAAAGCTGAAAGTTGGCAAGAGAAAGGAGACTCCGAAGGATAGAGAGTTTTTCCTGATGAACGAAAAGCAAGACGATATTCAGATTCATCCAGACTCGGAAATGATGATGGTAATGAGCCATGAAGAATTGCTCCAAACACTACAGTATCGTGAGTTTGTGGATAGCAAAGGGGAGTTTGCCATCATCAAACTGCCTGATGGAAAGATGACGGTAGTGAACAGACAAGGAGAACAGGTCTTGGAGCCAGTCGATTACTATGACATGAAGCTGTTGGATGGCAACATCCTGTTCTACCGACCTCGCAGAAAGGCGAAATGCTATTATGACCTGTTGGCAAGAGCTGTCATCGACGATGGCACTAACGTAGCAGAAGCTCCCCATGTTGTCAACATAAAAGGATGGGAGTTTATAGAATATAACGACATCTTCATGTCTCGAACCCAAGAAGATTTTTCTCTGCCCTATCATCCTTCACAATATGATTTTCTGAATTATGGGTACTACATGATATTCAGATTCAGACCTTCTGCTCCCGGTTGTCAGGTATGGTACTATTGTGAGGGTGATGAAGGGAAGATGCGCATGAGCAATGAAGAGAGCAGGAATGTATGTTTCCTACGTAATGATTACGAACATGTGTATTGGTTATGTGCAGTCTTGTATGGTGAACGTATCGTTGTCATGGACAGCAAAGAGGACTACTACCTGGTGGATTCAAATTTGAAGAAGACTTATATAGGATGCAATCATCCAAAGAATGAAAATGAAGATTTGAATTTTGTGATGCCTCGCCTTGGCAAGAAATACTATCATGAGTCGATGTTGCAAAAGAAGGAAATGGAAGCAAACGAGATGCTTCTTTTGCATGAGAAGTCAGAAGCAGGACATGTGGAATTGTATCAAGCAGGAAAGAAATGGGGCGTGAAGGTAGATGGCAAAGTTATCGTGCCACCCCTCTACTGCAGTATAGCGCAACCTGTTGGTGCCTATTGCGCCTTTGAAGAGATTCCCAGACATTGGGGCATTATGACATTGAAAGGAAAAGTGATTGTTGATGCCAAATATGAGAAGGTGGAGATTCGTGACAATGGAATCGCCGTGGTAACAGGCATCACGGGAAAATCACAGACAATCAATCTTTTAAAGGTAAAAGGGTAAAAAGGTAAAAAAGTAAAAGAGTAAAAAGGTAAAAAAGGATTTTTGCTTTTTGAAATGACAATGAAGAAGATAAAGTTCAATATGAAGTAAAATAAAAGCCGAAACAGATAGCTGGATATAGCTTCTGGTTCGGCTTTTTTTCTTTATTCTTCCTTGATTTTCCAATCTCTGATAGTTCTCTGGGTACTGTCGAAGCTGATACCGATTTTAACCAGTCGCTTACCTTCAGAATGATAAGGCAACATGTAGCCTTTTTCTTCTATTTGTGCCAAAGCTTCATCAAATCAATGAATTGAGCAGTCCGTCGCGTACCTCTTTGTTTGGGATGCCCAGGGTATATTCCTGAAACATCGGCTCATATTTCTTGATGGTCAGATAGCCACTCTGGTAAAGCAATGGCAAGGCATCTGTCATTTCTTCTGTAGATTGGTCGAAGGAACTCAATACCGCCTCCTGACTTTCCAATGTAGAAAGATTGACATGATACTTATCCAAGAGTTTCAAGAGGAAGGACGGCGTGCCGGAACCAAACCAGTAAGAAGCAATCTTGCCTGCATTCAGTGCCTTTACCAGGCTGAACGGATTAAAGATATCTTCTGATTTCTCGCTGAAATGATAACCGTCGTAGAATTGTGTCAGTTCTTTCAGGCACTCCTCATACGTCATATTCAGTGCTTCCCCCATAGCTTCGATGTCCGGTTTCATCTGCGTGGTAAGTTCTGTCTTGCTGATGCCGCAGATGGCTGAATACTGGTTGAACATGCTAATATTATCGAGGTTGTTGAGTCCACTGAATATGCTAGATTGAGGAAACTTGGTGATACCAGTGATGAAGGTGAACTCCAGGTATGGATCGAGCATCTTCAGAGGACTATAGAAGTTCTGCATGATGCGGCGGAGCGGTTGCAGGTTCTCTTTTTCATGAACTACGTCCAGCAAAGGGGCATCGTATTCATCGATGATGACTACAGCCTTTTCGCCCGTCTTCTCGTAAGCTTTCTTCACTAGGTCTTTCAATCTGAGGTTTGCATCCACCTGATGAGTCTTATACCCCCAGATAGTCTCCTGCTCTTCAAGCATATCTGCCAGATATCTTTCCAACTGCTCCACGCTCATGTGCTTGGCACCGCTCAAGTCGAAATGAAATACAGGATGCTTTACCCAATCTTTTTCATAATCAGCAATGGCTAATCCTTCGAAAAGTTCCTTTCTTCCCTCAAAATAGGCTTGGAGGGTAGAGGCAAAAAGCGATTTGCCGAATCGTCTTGGGCGACTCAGAAAAACATATTTCATCCCTTTTTCTCTAAAATTACGCTAATATCTGCCGAATAGCTTAAAATGAGTGATTTATGAGAGTTTTACCTCAATGGAGGTAATGATTTAGCAATAGTTCAAACTTCCATATTATACATAAGTTTGCTTGTCAAACAACTCTTTTCTTTTTCGTTGGCAAAGTTATAAAAAATAAATGAAAGCACCATTTTCCCATTCGTTTTTTAGGATTGTTTATATAATTGTAGCAAAACAAACGGATATATAGAATAAAAGAGTGGAAAACAAACATGCGAACTTTAATTTAGCAGTTTGTTTCCGCTCTTCTTTGCTATTTGTTGTTTATTGGAGTTAGAATAGCATACTAACGTTCATGCCAAGCGTCTTATTAGTATAGAATGGCATTCCTAAAGCTTGGAAAGGCGTGTGACGGCATTTTGATTTTGTGAATATCTTAGGGTATAGCCAATAAGCAAATTTTGTGCTAATTATTCCAATGCAAGCTCCTGCTACAACATCATTGAGATAATGTCGGTCGTTATATATTCGCAGATAACCAGTTGCAGTTGCAATCAGATACCCCGAATATCCAATCCAAGGTGAGACTTCTTTGTATTCTTGGTATAGAAATTCAGCACACATAAATGCTGTTGCTGTATGTCCTGACGGGAAAGAATTACGAGCATTGGTGTCTGGTCGCTTTTCTTTGAATGTATATTTCATACCGTTCACTAAAATTCCCATAGTTGCATACGACATGGCAAGGATGCCAGTCCTATCCCAAAACTTATGCTTTCCATTTACTCCAAACAAGTTAAGACCATAAACAGCCAGCATAGGAGTATATTGTAGGTAGTTGTCAATCTTTACCTTATGTTCCCCCTTAGCTGACAGTTTGTCTTGGATGTCCTCTCGCTGTTTGGTAAGCCATCCGTTATGAACGCAAATGGCAGATGTTCCAGTGAGAACAGTTGGAATAACTAAAGTTTTCAATTTTAGATGATGTGTATTGTCTGAGACAACAGAATCGGGCAATATCGTATGATACAAACTATCTTGTGCATGTACGGATACGACACCACCAAAGAGGAAGAGTATAGATACGGCTCTCCCATCCAAAGAATGAAGTTTTTTCATTTTGATGCGCTAATTGGGCGAAAACTATCTTAGCGGTGGAATCGTGGGATTTCTTATATGGGCTATAGAAAAGATAAATGGCGTGAACGACACCTATCTAATCCAAAGGCCCTGAGAAAGCCCACATATACCGATAAGCTCCGTCCACGCCAAGGCGCAGACGTTTACTGAACTTATTCTTTCGGCATATGTTTCTTGAAATTTCTCAGGTTTCATGGATTAACCGAATAAATAGCAAACGCGATTTCTCTTATTATGTTTATTTTATTTCTTTTTTATGCTTTTGATATTTTTGTTTGATTATATCTATCTGTCGGAATGATTAGGTGCATAGCCTCTCACACCGATGTGAAATACTAACCTTTTAAAGAGACATTAGTTGGAGTAAAAACTTCTTTCTTAGTCTCCTTTGCTTGGACTTTCACATTATTTAATGTGCAAAGATATGAATTATTTCTTAAGTTTTAGGAACATTTTGATTTTTTTTCTTTTATAATCATACATTTTTAACATCATAATGTCTATTAGTTCCATATATGCAACTATACTTTTCTTTAGTTCCATCTTTTGTTTTTCTCATTATTGAATGCTACCGTAGAATTTGTTTCCTTGTAATTCTCCTATTTTTCATTCACGCTTGTAGTCGATATGGTGTTTATAGTTGGTACACTCATTTTCTGCGACCGTTGGGAGCAAAATTTCTCCGCCCTTATGGTGGAGCGAGGAGTTTTGGGGTTCCCAAAACATAACCTCGCTCCCTCCTCTAAGAACAAAAGACGAGATATTTGCCTTTCGGCTTTCCATGCCCAAGGTTGCAGACCTTAATTCTCTCAATTTGCGCCAAACATCAAAGCTGCCACATTGAAAGAACAAGGTCACAGACACAAGCTACTTTGTACATGGAGTTTGCAAAGAAAAAGATGATATATTCAGTGTGAAACTTGCCAAGTGTTTCAGTTGTGTGTTGTTGATTTCCTTTGTGAACTATGCCGAGTGTGTTATGTGCGCTGTGTGTCCTCGGTATAGTCTGCATAAATCTAATGCCATGCTAAAACACTGCGGAGGTTCGCCCAAGAGGCTGGAGGCGCAAAGCCTCCAAGGAACGTTGCTGCAACCATTTCGGAGAATAGAGCGGTTGCCAATTAATCCACAAGCACATTTTACAGCGTACCAAGTGAGGGCATGTAAAACGTTGAATTGTTGAAGATGGGTGTTATCTTTATGATAACCAACCACTTATACCCTCAACAAACTCTCAACAAATAGCTCTACACAACAAATTACTGGGCAAAAAAGAAAGAAAGGAATGGTGTTCATGGTTTTCTCTTTTCAACATTATCTTTCTTTTGTTGAGAGATTTGTTGAGAATATGTTGAGCCGTAAATGCCTGATGTTCAATATTTCTTTCATCATATTCAACAATTCAACAAAAATAAGGGGCGTTTTGTCCGTCATTTTTATGAACAGAACTCATCCCCCTACAAGTAAGAATGTCATGCTTATGCTTCAGTACTTATTCACGACAGTACGACAGCGCCAAGCCAACAAGCAAGAGGACATTCAACTAAAGGCGGTTGTTCCTCCATAGAGTTGTAGGATAATGACACTACTTTTCTCTTTTGCCCCGTACAATCTCTTGAAGATGATGTCACGAAACCGAGCTGCACCATATGAGTTTATACGGAAGCAAAGGGCAACAATCATCGGTAAGCCATACAGCGTTTGCCAAATGCCCTTGGAAATTTCCTGTTTCTGTTGGACTTCCGACACCGTCAATAAACCATCCTTGTATATTGACCTTATCACAGCATGGAGTTTCATGGCGGTGACATGAAGCATATCAACCAATTCACCCTCACTCATCCACAAGTCTTGCAAGTTGGACGGAATGGATAACATTCCATTTCCGTCCACGGTGATTACAGTCCTTTTCATGCCATTCCCCCCATTGTCGGCATATGCCCCTTGATTCGACTTTCAAAAGCTGATATGTCATGCTCCAATTTAGTACTTGTCACCTTTGCGTAAATTTGTGTTGTGGCGATGTCCGTATGTCCCAGTATCTTGCTTACACTCTCTATCGGCATACCGTAGTTTAAAGCCAAAACTGCGAACGAATGCCGGCTTACATGAAATGAAATTCGCTTCTTGATGCCACACATTTTTGCCACTTTCTTTATACGCTTGTTTACCATGTCAAGTGAGCCAATATTAAACAAGTGCATATCTTTTCTCAATGGCTTGTAACGTTCAATTATCTGTATGGCTGCATCTATCAGTTTAATTTTGAATGGTACGCCTGTCTTTTGACGCTGAGAAACTATCCATGGAGACCCACTTATAATGGCAACATTGTCCTCTGTAAGATTCTTGATGTCAACGAAAGAGATACCTGTCCAACAACCAAACATAAACAAGTCTCTCGCAAAAGCAAAGTTGGGATTTTCCAACTCTATTCCTGCAAATATGTCCAATTCTTCCTCTGTCAAGAACTCACGCTCCTTGTGGTCTGGGTCAACGTGGTACATGGCAAACGGATTTCTCTGTATCTTGCCGTTGTAGTGTGCTGCCGTGACGATATGCTTCAATGGTATGGAGTATATCCAAATGGTAGATTGCGTGAGTCCAATGACATTCTTCAAATACAGACAAAAATCACGGATGAACTCCTCGGTAAGCTCATTCATGGACATATCGCTGCGCTTGTACTGAAATTTGATGAACTCGGCAACGTACTTTCTTACCGTCAGATACTTGCGGTAGGTTCGGACAGCTCGGTCTTTTCCCACGCGTTGGGCAAAGGCTGCGTTCTCCTTGTCAAAAGCTCTGAGTAATGTCTCATACTCCGTACCTATGCCTTGATATGCGTTTCTCACCATTTCAGCGGTAACGAACGCCTCACGGTCGGAAAGCCGTTGGTAATGCTTAGCGATTTGAGCCTTGATGTTATCAAGCGCAAAGTTCACCTCATTGGCTTCCTTGCTTCTGCCTTTGGCTCTGTTGCCCTTGGCATCCCATATCGCCTTGGTCACGCTCAGCTTGCAACTGAACTGTGCGATAGTTCCGTTGATTGTCACTCGTCCCATGATAGGGACAATTCCGTTTCTCTCCTTGCTTCCATTTACATAGAAGACTGTCTTGAATGTACTTCTCATAATTGTTTGCTTTTTGTTCAGTGCAAAATTAAACTATGAGAGCTGCATGACAAATTCACAACCTGTGCAGAATGGAGAAACAAGAACCGACACCGTTAAAAAAGCTCATTAGGGCGTTTTTCTGAGGTAATGAATTGAAAGCGTTTCCACTTCTCAAATCTGCTATTTTCGCATTTCCTCACGAACGTCACTTAAAGCCAACAACTGCCACAACCACTTGAAACTCAAAACAAAAGCCCAAATCTGCTATTTTTTGCTTTTTTAGTCATTCTTTTTCGTTAAAATCCACGATGTATTTGGTCTTATCTATATAGAGATAACCTTTCTCGCGGATTTCTTCAAAGGTCTGAATTCCTACAGGATATTTATTTACTATTTTTGCCATATTCTTACGCACTTTACGTTTTGCGCTGCTAAGGTACGAAGAAAATCTGAATTAGCCAAGCATAAATGCAAAAATTTATTCTGCAACGATTATTGCATTCTAGGTAGCCTGGTTTAGATAAATAAAAAAGCGGAGCGTGATTTCACAACCACACTCCGCGCAAACTTAAACAACCAATAAAAGAAATAGATTGATCGTTCAATTGTTATATCTGATGAAGAGTAGCTCTTGTTAGAGCTTTGTTTTTTTATCTGTCAGAAATATGTCTTATCTATTTTGAAGACATTGCTGATTAGCGGATGAACAGAAGTTCACGATACTTAGGCAATGTCCAGAGCTCGTCGGCTACTGCCAACTCCAACTTATCAATCTGATAACGGATCTCCTCCATCTTTGGAGCTACTGTGTCATGATAAGCAATAGCCTTGTCGTGCTCGTTCTCAATCTTGTTGGCTACCTTGCGGGCATTAACCAACTCCTCAACACCGGTCTCGATAATCTGAGTGCGCTCGGCAATCTTCTTGATAATCTTGATGTTGCGGGCTGTCAACTTCTTGCCTTCCTCGTCACCGAAGATGTCAATCATGTTCTCCACATTCTTAGCCAACTGGCTCTGATAGTGAGTAGCCACAGGGATGATGTGGTTCATGCTCAAATCACCCATCACACGAGCCTCAATCTGAATCTTCTTGGTGTAGGTCTCCCATTTCACCTCGTTACGGGCTTCCAACTCGTTCTTCTTCATGACACCCATATCCTCGAACATCTTGATAGATGCAGGGTCGAGATAACGCTCGAAAATCTTAGGACAGCTCTTCTCGCAGTCCAGACCACGCTTGGCTGCTTCCTCTACCCACTCATCTGAGTAACCATTACCATCAAAACGGATAGGCTTGCAGGTCTTCAAATCCTGACGAACGATATCGATGATGGCAGATGTCTTATCCTCACCCTTGGCAATCAACTCATCCACACGCTTCTTGAAGTCGGTCAAAGCCTCGGCTACGGCTGTGTTCAATACGATCATCGCTGATGCACAGTTGGCCTCAGAACCTACGGCACGGAACTCGAAACGGTTACCGGTGAAGGCGAATGGTGATGTACGGTTACGGTCGGTGTTATCAATCATCAACTCTGGAATCTCTGGGATATCCAACTTCATGCCCTGCTTGCCAGCCACGGTGAAGAGATCCTTCTTGTCGGCTTTCTCAATGTGCTCGAGAAGGTCGGTCAGCTGCTTGCCGAGGAATGAAGAGATGATTGCTGGAGGTGCCTCGTTGGCGCCCAGACGATGCGCATTGGTTGCACTCATGATAGATGCCTTGAGCAAACCATTGTGCTTGTATACACCCATCAAAGTCTCTGTGATGAAGACTACGAAACGGAGGTTATCCTCTGGTGTCTTGCCAGGACCATGAAGCAGGATGCCGGTATCAGTAGCCAGACTCCAGTTGTTGTGCTTACCGGAACCGTTGATGCCTGCGAATGGCTTCTCATGGAGAAGTACGCGGAAACCGTGATGGCGAGCTACCTTCTTCATCAAGCTCATCAGGAGCATGTTGTGGTCAACGGCAAGGTTGGTCTCCTCGAAGATAGGTGCCAACTCAAACTGGTTTGGTGCTACCTCGTTGTGACGGGTCTTGCAAGGAATACCGAGTTCGAGAGCCTGGATTTCCAAATCCTTCATGAATGCTTGAACACGCTCTGGGATGGCGCCGAAGTAGTGGTCGTCCATCTGCTGGTTCTTGGCAGAATCGTGACCCATCAGGGTGCGACCTGTCAGCATCAGGTCAGGACGTGCAGCATACAAGCTTTCATCTACCAGGAAGTACTCCTGCTCCCAACCGAGATTGGAAATAACTTTCTTGACATCTGGGTTGAAGTAGTGGCAAACCTCTGTTGCTGCTACGTTTACAGCGTGCAATGAACGGAGCAATGGAGCTTTATAGTCGAGAGCCTCACCTGTGTAAGAGATGAAGACGGTAGGGATACAGAGTGTATCGTCGATGATAAATACAGGAGATGTTGGATCCCATGCAGAGTAACCGCGAGCCTCGAAGGTAGAGCGGATACCGCCAGATGGGAAAGATGATGCATCAGGCTCCTGCTGAACGAGCAACTTGCCTGAAAATTCCTCGATCATACCACCCTTGCCATCATGCTCGATGAAGGCATCGTGCTTCTCGGCAGTACCTTCTGTCAATGGCTGGAACCAGTGAGTGTAGTGGGTTACGCCATTCTCGTCAGCCCACTGCTTGATGCCTTTGGCTACGGCGTTGGCGATGTTACGGTCGAGACGTGCTCCATTGTCGATGACATCTACCAGTTTCTCATAGACATCTGCAGGGAGATACTTGTACATCTTCTGTCGGTTGAATACCTTCTTTCCGAAGAATTCACTTGGTCGCTCGCTAGGAGCGGTTACCTCAACAGGCTTTCTCTTGGAAGCCTCTGAAACAGCTTCAAATCTTAAGTTGCTCATACCTTATATAATTTAAAATTTCTGATTTTCAATGTTTTTATAATCTGTTGGAACGTTTATTTTCCCAGCCATTTGGCTATTCTCTCCATGGCTTCCTTGCAGTCCTCATGCTCGCCAAAGGCGGTGAGACGGATGTAGCCTTCGCCCGATGGACCGAAGCCGACACCTGGAGTGCAGACTACGC